>Ga0209208_10003117_pt1 | contig 23847 bp, 19 predicted proteins | sample S1TSphfallax_3_FD_187694 | JGI IMG/M metagenome (GOLD analysis project Ga0209208, IMG submission 187694) | Host-associated microbial communities from peat moss isolated from Minnesota, USA - S1T2_Fd - Sphagnum fallax MG (SPAdes) (version 2) | ecosystem: Host-associated > Plants > Peat moss >...
AATCCAACATAATTTAATTTAATATAATTTAACACAATTGAATTGTTGCATTACCAATTAGAACATAATATTTGACCAATAAATTGGAGAAAGGAAAGACAATAGAAAAGTTGTGAAATTGAAAAGGCCGAAACTCACCACTAGACTATTCAAGCTTTCATTTTATATCATTTGAAACTACCTTGAAATGATTAGAAATCATACTACCATGTTTTGTTGTTGGGTCTATCAATGCCTAAAAAATTAACTAGATAATATTAGGTTTTTTCACCAAATAATATAATCAAAGAGGACCACAAGAAGATGAAGAAAGTATTGAATGTTATTTTTTGAGGACTTTGTTTCACATATAAATCCAAAAAGTGAGAAGTTAATTACTAGAAACACATTGATTACACCTTGAATAGATGTCTAGAACCACACGGAAATGCAATTGCAATTATAACATCTAAGTATGGACAAGAAAAATGCTGGAACCTTCTTAGGAAATGCGTGGGAATAGAATGCAAAAATGTTTTTGTATTTGAATTGTAAAAATGCACATGAGATGAAATCATAGGAATCATAGGAATCATAAGCATAAATTGGTTAAAAAAAATTCCACCATTGGCAGTAAAAATTGGTTAAATTATGTGAAAGAAGATGTGTTCAAAATGGTTTTGCAACAACTCAAAAAAATTGCAACATAAAATGATTAGCAAGCAAGGTGTGCATTCCTTATTTCAAAGACCAAATGCATCCTTGTTTTCCTTTTCTTTGATCAATTCAAAAGCATTTTTGAACTTTGGAAACCAAATCCGTTTTTGTATTCCTCTTCTTTGTCTGAATTAAAAATGCCTTCCATGAACTCACAAATTTTCATCACAAACATTATCATATTATCCCTTGTGGGAAGAATTGTTATGAAAATGCTTTCTCCCACTATTTCCCACTTCTTTCTTGCCATTGTGCATAGTTGTAATGAAAAAAATGGAAGTGGAAAATCTTAAACCCTAAACCATTATTCTATCATTGTTTTAATTTGTTTTAGTCTTTATGTCATTGGTTGTGTTTTTGTTTTATGTTCTTTGTGTGTTTTGTTTTGACCAATTTCCTTTTTGTATTTTTTTTTTAAAAAAAAAATTCTCTTGCTTGCATTTCTTTTGTGCTTATCTTAACATTTATAATTTTTCACACGAAATTATTTTGTGTTCGCATTTGTGCAATGTTTGATTTTTTTTGAATTGTTTACATTTAACTTTTTTCCAATGACAACAAATTGCAAGTAAGCTTCCAAGAATGCACATTTGAAAACACCTCATTGGCAAAAATATTCTCCAACATTTCACTCCTTTTTTCAATTTCTTGAAGTTCTTAAGTTTCATAATTTCATAAGTTTTCACTTTCAATTTCTTCACGTACTTCAAGTTTCTCAAGTTTCTCAAGTTTTTGAGTTTAAGGTTCAATTCTTCATGTAGCATCTTCATGTCTTTTTCTATTTTCTTCTTTCCTCCTTTCCCTCTCCTCATTTCTATTTTTTTTCTTATTTTTTTACAATTATGTTCATCTTTTGTTTGAATTGTGATCTCCTATTTTCCAATGATTTTTCTTTCCTTTGAGATCCTAAGCACACACATTTCATTTACATCTTGAACTAGCACTTTTATATTGGTGATTACACTCTTCTATTGATATTTATGTGTTACAAGTAGCTATACAATCTAGCAAGGTTTGCAAATATTCTCTTCCATTCTATTTTTTTCACTTCTATTTTGTACATCTAATCTACTTTTAGTCATGGACTTTGAACTTCCGTTAATCTTCTACATTTTTCATGCATCTCATGTAGAAATTCCAACATTTTCATTAAAGTTCCATTCCTCATCTATATTCAATGTTTACCCTCTTGTTTGTGTAAATCTTCAAGTAATCACACCCCAACACCAAAAGGAAAGAAAGCGCCCTCCATGACACACATTTAATAGCAAAGACCTTAACCAAGTTAGTACCTTAAACCCTAAACCTTAAATCACAATTAAAATTTTCATTATTTGATCACATGAATTGGCAAGAATGGTTGACAAAAGCTTTTCAAATATGTGATTAATGAAAGCCTTCTAAAACATGTGATCAATGAAATTTTTTAGAAGGTGAATGATCTCTTTAATAATTCCATTAAATAATATAAAACTTTTGATTCCATAGGCTCCGCCCCTTAATTTTGTTAACACAAGTCGTGGTTTTTGTATTCTTAGTCCATTTCTTGCTTAACTTGGATCATGCCTTGTTTAAGCAATAAAGTTGTTTAATTATTATTCATTGTTAAATTCCTCATTTCTCAAAGTTCAAGCTAGTTTTCTTTAAATTATATCTTTATTTAGTCCTTCAAAATAATTTGGTTATAACCACTGCAACAATCCCTTAAATTATTATGGTTAATTTTTAATTTAAGTTGTCGTAATGTATGAAATTGAATGACAATCCATATTGTAATCAAGTTTCAACACATTTTCAAAAACCCACTTAAGCCATTTCAAGTTTTTTATTGGCTTAATTAATATGACCTTTAAAACTTTTTTGTTCCATTTTTATTGTGAAAAAAATAATTGGATTTGTTTTTTTTACTTTTAATAAAATATTTCATTGATTTTATATCAGGCAATGATTCATTTTTTATAAAATTTTCCCAATCACCATTTTTGACACCTCATAGATTGTGACAAAAATGCATGATGATACTATATTTTTTAATATTTTGAAAATCCCTCATTCTTTTATTGTTTTGCTTTGCCAAATAATTCAAAAACTTTGATCTTTGAAAATACTAGCTCACAATAATTAAGTGACTTCATTAATAGGTCCAACATAATGTTTCCAAATTTACATGGAATCCATTGTTTATTTGATTCATTAACCTTAATTGAAAAAAAAATGAAACCTTGCATGCCAAATTTCATTGTACTTTATGATTTCTTGAATAATTTCATCTATTAAAAAAATTCAGAAAGCCTTTACAATTGATAATGCCTTCAACTAAAAGCAATACCAAAAGTGGGTTCACATTTAGCTCCCACCTCATGTTGGCCCTTATTTTGGTAATGCCTTCATCCTTGGGTCTTTAACCCTACACATAAAGGCCTTTGTTACATGGTTGACATCCCCAAGCGCAATAACCCTATCCTTAAGGTTCATATATAAACCATAAAGGATATTAGATGTAATATCCTTCCTACGAGATAAACAAGGCCTAAGGTTCCCATATCTTTTGTTTATTGTTTATTGTGGTCAAAGAATATCATTTTATCTTTGTGTTATAATTAAGTTGTAAATGAGGTTCATGTATAAATGAGTTCTCTTGAGGGACGGCCACCTAAGGGCATGAATCAAAGGGTGTTCCCAAACCTCAAGAAAACCCATGACTATAAGAAGTTCCACATACAAATGACTCTCTTTCTATGGGAAGGTGGTAACATATAAGAATAGAGGGATCTTCCCTTGGGATAAGGCCCTAGGGTTTTTCTCCTAAGGGAGATCCCTCAAAGTACAAACAAATAAAAAATATTCGTTTACATATGGACTTAAGAGCAAACTTTGCAATATAATTCATCAAATAAATGATAATGAATCTTGATGCAAAGGAATTGGTATTCAAAGATTGAAATCAACAACAATTAAATGTTTTTTAAAAAATGACCAATGTTTTGTGCTAAACCTATGCTACATATCAACTATTACTTTTAGCTATTTGCAATGCAAATCAAGCCGATAATGTTATGGAAAAATGTTGCCAATTTAATCAATAATGTGAAAAAACATTGCAAATCTAGCCAATAACAATGCTCCCATCGAAGCTTGACTATGCATGTTGTACCTCTTTTGTTTTCATTGTAACAATATGATATCCTTCAAAAAGCTTGTAGCATCCATAGGATCTATTATAATAATCAAATTGTGGCATTGATTTTGAACATAAGATGTTGAAGCACTTGAACCTAAAACACCAAATTGCAATTTCTCCATTTCTTTCTTGGTCAACATTATCAAGTGGTCATGATTAGCTATATAATTAAGTCTAAATTAATTATGCCTAATCTAGTTTAGTTCTAAGCTAATTTAATATAATGTGTAGTTTAGTTGTGAACCAATTCCAATGTGAATAGGTTCAGATTAATTTGTGGATTGGGTATAAAACCCAAGTTTTGTTATCTCAAATCTCTCTTTGGTGATTTGAAATGTCAAAACATAATGTTTTATATTTTGCATGTTTTTGTGGTTATGCAAGTTCTTTTGCAAGTTTTGTGCGATTTTTTTCTTACTTTGTTTTGGGTTTGGATTCCTACTTGTTGCAGGTGAATTCATTTTAATTTGGATGTGGTTACCATTTAAGTTTTATTTGTTTTGTGTTGTATGTGTGATGGCATGATAATTATAGGTGCCAATGCGATAGCACACAATAACATTTCATTGAAAATCTTCATGTTAGCCTTTTAATCGTTCCATTTCTCAACTAGATATTCCAATGAAATTTGATCACTGATCTTGAAGTTGAAAATCATCAAAAGTGGGAATGAATGTTTCATCTCAAGGAAAATTTTCATCGGATTGTGACACAATGGAAATAATGTGCAGATTAAGATCATTATCATATCCAAGATGTTGTAGAGCATCAAAATAAGGTTCCACTTTGGAATCAAAAAATGTTCATATAAGATTTGAAATTGTCAATGAGTGAACAATCTATGTCAATAACCACTTGAAAAACATGAGGTTCATTATGACCATTTGACAAGAGAATAACATCTTGAATTACATCACCCTGGGTAAATGTAAAACTTCAAAATCTAAACCATTGGTATATGGAAAGAAAAACTTTGTGGGCACTAGGCGAGGAAGGCTTAAACCCAAGGGACTTTGAGAATAGCTACGGTCCTTGTTATGGGCAAGCTATTCTCCAAGTCCCTTGGGGTGAAGCCTCCCCGCCCCCAACTATACTTTATATATGTTAAAAAAATGGTCTGAAGTCTGAAAACAGAAACAGAAAACAAAAGGAGGGAGTCCCAAAATCCCCCACTTTGCAGAAAAAGTACGTAAAAAGGAGGGAGTCCCAAAATCTCCCACTTGCAGAAAAAGTGCTGAAAAAGTACGTAAAGGAGGGAGTCCTAAAATCCCCCACTTGGAGAAAAAGTGCGTAGCAGAGGGAGTCCCAAAATCCCCCACTTGCATTTCATATTAATTAGTTTTGGGGAGCCCCCAAGTTCACTATTTATTATTTTCCAGCAATGGGCCTCTTTGATTGGCCCATCACCATGAGACTTCACACTCCTTTGGTATAGGATCACCCACGTGTCTAAAGTTGAATATTTATCTGAGAACTACACTCTAAGGGAGTTCATCACACGTTTCTAAAGATTCTCCTCTATGGATCACTCACCAAAAACTATAAAGTTTACATAATGATATTCACAATAATCTTCACATTTTTTTTTTTTCAAATTTTTTTATCCACATATGATATTTTTACAAATCTTGATCCAACTAACAACATGAAGTTATTGAATGCAAATTATGCCTTCAAAAGCTCCAATCTCTACCCCTTATGCACTTGAAGGAAAGAAATGAATGAATAATTAACCACATTCATTTACATCTATTCCCTATGTATCAAACCAATTGTCAAGTACCATTTATAATTTTCCATCCTCCTATGGATAGGTTCTACATTATTGGGAATTTAGTATTTGATCAAATTTACATACTTGACCTCCCATTACTACTAACCCAAAATAGTTATTCAAATTATTCATAATCAACCATTATGCTTTAATTAAAACATTCTCTTTGTAAGGCCCATGAAGTTCATTATTTTATTCCCTATTTTTATCTATATTGTCACCCCAACACTAATAGTACACTAATACTATTATTTGTAATTACTAGTAGTTATTTTGTTGTTAGATAACCATATGGGAACACCTTGGTAACACCAAATTCCAAAACAATCCCACACCTACTTGCTTCTAAAAGAAGGAAAATTGAGCCTATTGGGTGCATGTTGTATCACCTAACTAGTTGGTTGGGTGAGATCTCTGTTCCTAATTGTGTTGGTCACCAATTTTTGGCTTAAGCAAATGGTAGAGGCATGAATTGTGCAGACATACTAACAGAACTTTTGTTGGTGGGTGGTGACTAAGGAAGAAGGAACCTGGGGTGAGGTAGGGTGTGATTTTGTTTTTGGGCGATTAGGTTTCACCCTGCCAGTGTGCATTTCCATTGAAACCTCAGAGAGCTCAGTTGCAGCCTGTTCCTTCAATCAAGACCTACTAGACAAATAATGCGAGTTGTTTGAGTCAATGATCTTGTGGGGTTAACTAGTGAACCTTACAGGGATCCAGAACTAACATGCTATGATGGTATGTGCAAGGCAGGGCTGGATAATTAGGCACCTTTACTTTTGCAGAATCGACCTCTTTTGCCAATTGCAAGGAGTCCAGATTCTGCCACTTTTCCCCAATATGTCTGGTGGGTTCGTATTATGGTGGAAAATGGAAAATCTTGTGTGTTTGTACAAGCCTCAAGTTGGTGATGTGAGCTTATCAACTTGGTTGGAAAGGAACTGAATGATTTGAATGAGTTTTGTAGTATGTAATGCTCTGCATATGTGGTTTGTGATGCGTATTACATGTAAGGTAAAGCCCGACCTGAGGACTTTAGCAAGCACAAAGACATCCTCCAATGTTTTATTAAAAAAATTCTGTGACACCCACTGAGAATCAAGGGGGGCGAGAAACAGGGAAATTGCAGGGCATTTTTAAAAACGAAATACCCACAAACAACCCGACATTCTGTTCTTTTGAATGCCCCACAAACATCGGAGGAAAACAAAATTGTTGAGTAATGTGTGCTCGAAATTGCACACAAAAGATCTGAGTAGTTCTTTATGGTTGTTAGAAGGATGGATGGTAAGTGATCAGGAAACAGTTTTCTGTTGGTTCCAGTTCCCTAGCTAACGACGGTGAGTATCTCAGTTGCTTTTTTGACTACCTACATGCTAACAACCCCCTTGTAGCTTGCTCGCATGCTGTAGGTAGGTAGTAAAGATAGCCCTTACCTATGTATATAAAACTATAAACCAGTGTTGTATTTACTTGGTTTGTAGTCACTTATTTTTCTACAGATTTACGGGACCTACTTCTTACACACTGGATTAGACACAAGGTGAAATCAGATATTAACTCAGTTGAGGCTCATCCATGATGGAGGCATTACAAGTCATTGTTTCTGGGCAAAATGGATTCCCCAATCCCCATTACTACTTTACCCTAAGGTTGGTTTCCTCATTACATGATACTAAAAATAGTGAAACAAATTTTGGTGAAAATATGAAGCTGAGGTGAAAACCATCACAATTATCACAGGGTACAATCTGAAATAATTTTCACTTCTCATATTACAATATCATGCTAGACCGTGTTTTCTTTTTTAGTGACTTTTCACTTTTTTTGGACAAAAATATCTGGGAGATTTTGGAAACTAATGTGTCTTTGTAGTGCAATTTCAACCAATTTTTCTAATTTTTAGGCAAAATTTGCCAAAACTTTGTCATCACAAGTATGAAAAAATTAAACACTGATGCTAGATCATGAAGTAATAATAATTTCATATCTAGAAAAACGAATTAATTCATGAAAAAAAATTAATCATTTGTTTTTTGTCCATCTGGAAACTGACCCTAGGTTAGGAGGGTACCCCAATGAAGCAAGCCGTTACTTGTAAGCGTCTATTAAATCCTCGCCCCTTTACCCAGGGATGGCTGTCCTTGGACTCTTAAGGTGCATTCACACTTAATATTAAATTAGTGTTAAGTGAAAATCTAGGTAGCAATTTAGGTGGTACCCAATGTTAAATGGGCAATAGTTTAATATTAAGTGAATGTTAACTTAACATAAGATCTTGGAGGTAAATAGGTTTAGGTTCTAAATGACCAGCTTGGTGTCAGGGGACTTAATTTTAGACTCTTTAACACCTAGTATGAATGTATTTGACCAAGTGTGAACGCACTTTTAGAGGATTGGAGTACCCTTTTCCCTACTTACTAGCCTCGTGAACAGGTACCTCAAATTCAGAATAGTTGTCAAGATGGTGGTACCCTTCTTCTCTTATTCTCAAAGGTGGTGAAATCACATGGTCACCAACTACGCAATCTTTGCTGAAATGCCAACTAGAAGAGATGTCCTATAACAAGATTTAGTTCGGAAAATCCACATGTGGACTTCCGCCAGGGTTTCGTGGCTGATCATCGGGAGCAAAACTTGCTTCATTCCCTGGGCGATGGGCAAAACGGGGGCCATTTCCATTTTACAAAACACTCCAGAACTATTTTTAACAACTAGGCTACCCTCCAAGAACCCAAAAATCACTGAAGTCTTGTGATTTTTGCTTTCTCTTTTCCTCATTCACTTCTGGCGATTGAAAACCTCCTCCAAAATCACTTCAGTTTCAAATTTGTAATTTTAATTTCGCTTTTTGATGAAATTTCAACAATTGAAAAAAATATATCGTGGGTGAGGAACAGGGTGTTTTTTTTTCCCCTCTCCAATTTTGTGATGTAACCAAAGTGGCAATCATCAATAAGACAATTTAGCCAGATTTGGAAGTAAGAAAATATGAAAGGTTTTTTTAAAAGATCTAGCAGCTTTCTGTATTTTGACTACCTCTGCAACTTAGGATGGAATTTGGCGATTTTTTTCTTCTTATTTTTTCCAAAAAATCGACTAAAAAACTTTTTAAACGCTAAATTTTCGGCAATTTGGAAGAAGAAATTTCGCCAATAAAAAAACCTCTCATCGGGAGGGTTTCGGGCGATTTTCGGGCAGATCCATGGTTAAATCCGGTTTTTGCCCGATGGTGCTTTTCGGTATCTGCCCAAGGGTTGTCATCCCGTTTAGTCTTCAAAGGAATTGTGAGCGCGAGCGAAGCTCTCGTACTGCGCGTCCGTTAAGGCACCTTCCAACGCGCGAGAGCAAGCGAGGCACAACAGTGCAGTGCATTTGCATCGGGCGATGTGAGAGAGAGAGAAAGAGAGAGAGTGTCTATCCTTCCTCACATCATGCCTTCTTTTTTCTTTGCGATCATGCACACGACTGGACAACAAGGACCACTGAATTCAGTGCATTTGTTTTTGGGTCACCTTTGGCTGTCTTCTTGTGCCGGCCGGATTCCCATTCAAACTGCAACTGAGTACTGACTGCTTTTACAACTTTCAGGCAGTGAATACCATAGCATGCATACTAAGAAGAGCTAATAGAGTAGGAAAGAAGGCTGGTGGAAAAGCGGCTTTGGAATTGATAATCTTGAAAGATTCGTCGATTGCCCAATGCGTCAGAGTTTGAGTGAACTACAGCAAAAGTGGAGAGCGCTAAAAAGTTCGTGAAAGCGCTTCTGGAGTCGCTATATAAACGAACGCGTCCGTGAATTATAACCAAGGGCGGCGGTGGAGATGGTGCCTTCCCAGAATGCAGAGTAATCCCCTCGCCAGTCGCTCTTTCTTTTTCTTTTCTTTATGTACAAGTTGCGCTCTCTCTCTCTCTCTCTCAACATATTTTTGCAAGGTCGGACTTAGACTCAAGAGCAATCTGTCCCCAGTTGTAGCCGTCCTGTTTGTAACGTTGTGATTTGCGCAGTGGAAGTGAAGCGCAAAAGCACCTCTGTAGTCGATGGGAGGATCATTCGGCACAGGATCGCTACTGTCCAATAATCGAGATAATATGATCTTTACGTTAGAGATGCTGCACATCCGTCGTGGTCTGTAAACAATATATAATGCATGCGCCTGTTGTTGCAGAGCAAGTAGTTGTGTTCGAGAAATTGATTGCATGAGTTGTTAGAAGTGCAGATCTAGCGTTTGGTGCAGGAGCTTACATTCTCGACGGGTGTTGTCGAAGTTGCGAGTCGGCTCTGTGGTTGCATCGACAAGCATTCTTGATCAAGCAAGAATTCTGCGGATGGTGAGATTTTACAATTCGGGAGAGAGAGGAGTTCGGAGCTCACAGCAGCAGCTGGTGAGCGCCGCGCAGTTGGCACAGCTCGCAGGCTGGCTGATTAGACTCGCAGAATCACGCTCCAGGCCTCCTTAATGCTTCTGGTGCTGCGATCGGGCTCTCGCCGGCATACGTGACTGCTGGCAGGCACCCTCCCTGCTTCCTCCCTCCCAGCCTGTAATCAGCTGCTTCCAAAGTATCGGTTCCTTGCAGATCTTCTTATCCCCGGCCGTTCCTCTATATCCCCGTCATTTTCTCGCGCAATTAGTCTTTATACAAGAAAGATTTATTCCTAGAATTCTTCAAGAATGAACGGCGTCAACGCCGGAAGTGCAACCATGTCGGGGCGAGTGCATGCCGTCCAGAAAAGTTTCTCTCGTTGCTTCTGCGGTGAGTACTACCAGATCTCCTCCTGTACATCCGCGTTCTTCCGTTTTGTGCATCTGTCTTGCTCAATTGCTCCAAACAATTTTTTTCTTGTGTCAGCAGATAGTCGATAATGTCATAGTATCTGCGATTTGTGAAAGCTAGCAGTCTCTTGCAAGAATCTGTTGAGAGATCCTTGTGCAAGAATGGCAGTACCATTAGTAATCTTCGGTTCCTACAACATCGAAACGACGAGGTGAACGTTCCTTTCGAATTCCATCTCCATGCTAATTCTGAATTCCTGTGGTAGCTCAGGATCATTTGTTCTTCAAGTCTCGACAGGTTTAGAGGCATTTGTGCAAAGCACCCTGTCCATCAACGCAGCCAGTGATGGCCCCACTACGGTTGCACGCCTGGACTCTACTTACGAAGGTAGGTACAAATCTTTGGCCCGATCAAACGATCTGATGTAGGTATCCTGCTGCATGTGCACTGTTTTCTTCTCCAGAGAAAAAATTGCAGCAAATGATCTTCTGAGGAGTCCACAGACAGCAGTCCTTATCACCTGTACAGTCCACAGACAGCAGTCCTTATCACCTGTACTGTCTTGATATACCAAAGAATTGAAATGAAGAAACTACTAGAGAAGAGAGCATTTCAATTCTTGATCAAAAGACAGGTTTTAAGAAATCAAGATTACATGTAGTACTGTGTCTGAGACAAGTCTATCTTGGTTGTGCTCAAGGGCTGGATGTGCAAACAGCAAAAGTTCGGTTGGAGGAATTTGGGCCCAATGTGCTTTCTCACAAATCCAGGGCAACATGGTGGTGGATTTTGTGGAATGCTTTCTTCCATCCTTTCAACATGATTCTGTTGGTCTTGGCTGCAATCTCAGGAGCCACCAGTGACATGTCAACACTCTCCATCATGGTTGCTATGGTTGTTCTTAGTGTTGGGCTTCGATTCTGGCAGGTATGCTTTTTGTAACCTGCCTGCTTGTTTATGTCTGGGACCATCAGGCCAATGGTTTTTCACTTGTCTGTAGACTGATGGAACAAAGATTTCGCAAAAAATCTTCAGACTGATGGGAGAAATATTTTGCAATTATCTTCAGACCTACTCTGTGATTTTGCTTGCAATTATTTTGCCAAGAGCTTGGCTTAGACATGGTGGTGGATTTTTGTGAAATGCTTTCTTCCATCCAGGTTCTTGTCAACAATTTTAGGACCAACTATTGGATTTGCTCATGAAATTTCCTGAGTGAATGTTGTAGGAGTTGACTAGTACACAAGCAGCATCCAAACTGTCAGAACTGGTGCAATGTCGTAGCACTGTGATGAGACGGAGAAATTCCTCTGAGCCTGGCAGTGAGATGGAGATCAACCAGAAAGATGTAGTCCCTGGGGACATTGTGGTTCTTTCTTCTGGTGACCTCATTCCTGGTGACGTTCATCTTCTCACTTCCAAGGACATGTTTGTCAGGTGAGTGCTTGTGCACTTTGTAATGGTTTTTGTACAAGTATCAAGAACTGCTGCTATCATTCACATAGAATACTACAAGTTTTGGGGAGATCCGAACCCTGTTCAACTCTCTTTCACCTAGCTTGCTCTTGTGAAGTTTCTTAACTCTGGCAGTGGACTTTGTCAGAGTGATGAACGATTTGGTGAGGATGGTTTTGGCTTGTTGAGTGCAGCCAATCATCATTGACAGGTGAGTGCATGCCAGTGGAGAAGCAAGCAGAATTGATGGAGGAGAAAGGTACTCCCCTGCTGGAACTTTGGAACATATGCTTGATGGTAATTCTCTTCTTTTACTCCCATCAAAGCTTTCTTCTTTGTCCTGAGAGAGTAGGATAAAGCTTTCATTCTGGGATTGTCCAAGTTGCACAGGAATAATCTGATCCCAGGAAGGTTTTGTATTTGCAGGGCACAAATGTGCTCTCTGGATCTGGCACTGCTGTGGTGCTCTCTACAGGAGACAAGACATACATCAGCACCATCTCATCAGTGTTGTCTCAGAGAGCTCCAGTGAATGCATTCCAGCAGGGTGTGCGGAGAGTTTCTTACCTTCTTATCTGCTTCATGTTAGCTATGGTGCCAATTGTGATTGTGCTCAGTGGCCTCACAACCAAGCATTGGGGAAGCAGCCTTCTCTTTGGAATATCTGTTGCTGTTGGACTTACACCAGAGATGCTTCCCATGATTGTCAATGCCAATTTAGCCCGTGGTGCGAAGGCCATGGCAAGTAAAAAGTGTATTGTCAAGCGCCTGGATGCAATTCAAAACCTTGGTGCCATGTAAAAGTCCAATTTTGACCTTCTCTATTGACATAATTGTAATTGAAGCTCTGACAGAATTGCAACTGCAGATCTGTAGAGATTTTGTTGTTATTTCAATGTAGCAGGTCTGACAAATTGTGGTGGTGGCAGGGACATATTGTGCACAGATAAAACAGGTACCCTCACCAACGACCATGTGGTGATGATCCAATACTTGGACTGTCATGAGGCAAGCTCTCTACGTGTACTGCAGTTTGCATACTTGAATGCCTTCTTTCAGACAGGTCTGAAGAACCTGCTAGACAAGGCAATAATTGAATTTGGAGATTCTGCAGTGGACTTGGGCATGAGTAATTATGCAACACTGAAGTGGGAGAAGATTGATGAAATTCCATTTGACTTTGAACGCCGTCGCTTGTCTGTTATCCTGGAGGAGAAAGGACCAGGCCATGACCCAAGTAATGACAAGAAACGGATTATGGTCACAAAGGGGGCTCTGGAAGAAATGCTGAATGCCTGTTCTTGGGTGCAAGAAAGTGATGATGAAAGCAGTTTGACTCTCTTGACTGATGATAAGCGGACACAGCTGTTGACTGTGGGAGAGAAACTCAACATTGATGGACTCCGGGTGCTTGTAGTGGCAACCAAAATCCTCCCTTTGAAAGGATTTGAAGACTTTTCTGGCATCTCAAACCGCAAACTTGAGGTAATCAGTGCCTAAATTTTCCCAGTCTGCATTCATTGAGTTGAGGGCTTTGAAGTTTTAGAGTTCCTTTAAACATTTGGGACAATTAAATGTATGAATCAATTGCTCACACAGCTTGGTCTATTTGGCCTATCATTTGTAGAGCAGTTTGCAGAGAGCGACATGGTTTTTCAGGGCTTCCTTGCATTTCTGGACCCACCAAAAGACTCTGCCAAGGATGCACTGAGAGTGCTAGCACAGAAGAGTGTACAGGTGAAGGTGATGACTGGGGACACACTGGCTGTGGCTGTGAAAGTCTGCAGAGATGTGGGAATTCCCACAGAGCATGTTGTGACAGGGCCAGAGCTTTTGCTGATGGAGAAAGAGGAGTTCAATGCAACAGTGTTACAAGCTACTATTTTGGCCAAGCTCACCCCAACTCAGAAACTAGATGTCATCCAGGTAGTTAAGGTCCCATTGCCCATTCAAGGAAAATTCCACTGATTCAATTCTTGTCCCAACCAAGCACTCAGGTGCTCATAAGTTGGTGAGAGACAAGGTCTGAATTAGATTGAGCATTCTGGTGGTCTTTTTTCCTCCTCCATTTCGATGCATATTCTTACCTAGCAGCTTGAATGGTTTGAACAGGCACTGAAAGTAGAAGCTCACACTGTTGGATTTCTTGGAGATGGTATCAATGATGCTCCAGCATTGAAAGGAGCTGATGTAGGGATATCAGTGGACACGGCCACATCTGTGGCCAAAGATGCAGCAGACATTATTCTCCTGCAGAAGGACCTCAATGTCCTGGTGGATGGTGTACACCGTGGACGTATCACACACGGCAATTCAATCAAGTACATCAAAATGGCTGCCAGTAGCAACTTTGGGAATGTATTCTCCATTCTGGTGGCCTCAGCCTGGCTTCCTTTTGATCCAATGCGCCCAATTCACATCCTCACCCAGAATCTGCTTTATGATATCAGCCAGGTACACACACAGAGCTATAAGCTTTTTTCCATTTTTATCTAAAGCAAAGCTCTCCGATGTTGCATGCAGTTGACCAGTCATTGTTCACTTGGCACGGTTTCTCCTCAATTGTTAAGTTGCAGATTTCCTTATATTGAGAAACTGCATGCTTCTATGACCTTCTCAAGCATCCATTTCTTGTAACTTCAAATGCTGATTTTTTGTGTTACTTATGTTGATTCTGTTCTACAGATCTCCATTCCCTGGGACAAGATGGATGCACATTTCACTGATGTTCCGCACCAGTGGTCAGCAAAGGGCATTGGAATGTTCATGGTGTGCATGGGACCCATCAGTTCTATTTTCGACATTACCACATTTCTGACAATGTGGTACTATTATGGATGCCAAACAGATGCTCGTGCCTCAGAGTTTCAAACTGCTTGGTTCATTGAGGGTTTGCTTACCCAAACGCTTGTTATCCACATGCTTCGCACAGAGAGGATTCCATTCATCCAGGACATTGCTGCACCACCTGTGTTGATCCTCACCACAATTATTGTTGGCATTGGGATTGCAATCCCCTGGACACCCATTGGAAAAGCAGAACATATGACCCACCTGCCTGCTTCTTACTTTGGATTTGTTGCCTTGTTTGTACTGTCCTACTGCATCCTTGTCCAGTTTGTCAAATTTCTTTACATCAGGAAGTTCAAGAGCTGGTTGTAGGAGGGAGTGATGTAATAGAATTATCTCTCCAGGTAATTCATTAGATATGTTTGCAAGCAGATCCATACAATCAATACTATCTAGTCATATGTTTGTGCCAATAAGTTTATATTATGCATGTGTGATTGACTTGAAAGTAATTAAGGAGATTAGCAAATTACCAGATCTAAAAGTCTGTTCTTCCACTGTCCTTATGTGGATGTGATTTAGATTGAGGTTTGTTTGTGCACACTGTCACACGTGCAAGTGAAAATCTAGTGACAGGAGGAAATGGAGCTAATTTTAAGCCTTTAGCATTGTAACTTTCCAATCTGTTTGTAATTGGCCCTTATGAATACAAGCAAGTTTGTCTTCATGTAGGCATGAGATGCCTCCCACGCTTTAAAAAGTAGGTGTAAGATTCCTCCCCCTCATATACCTCATTATCTACCTACATGGTAATGTTTGTCTCATGCTGTGTAGTGTGTAGCCCAATGCTGCATACTTTTATCAGAATAAGAGCAGAGTTGACACACACCTGATTTTGATAAAGCCCATACTCAAGAGCTTTCTTGCATAGCATCAGTTCGATTTGTTTTCCTGTGATACGCAGTACATACCCTCCCAACTATCACAGGAAAAAAAATTAAAAAACAAAAGTGAGTGTTTGAAGAAAACTAAATGCCCACAAAAGTGATCACTAATTTTTTTGAAATACAGTACCTGCCATTTACAAAGACAAATTCTGTGCAATAAAGTGCTTTCCAACTACATCACAAAAATCCACCAGCTGTGCTTTACAACGGGTAAAATCCCCAACGGATATTTTCAAAATGCAAGGCAATACCCAGCTACTACCTCATTTTAGTAGTGCTTCACCTTGGGGCTCTGCTTTGCATGCACTAAGGTTTAGGGTAAATCAGCCCATCACCAATCACCTGCCTATGACTGAACATTTATTTATATCTTCATCATATGTGCTTCATTTTGACTGATTAAAAATGTTATGGAAGTGTTATTTCAAACTCTAAAAATCATCATTGAAGTGCAAGAAAAAGGAGTAATGAAAAAATAACAAGAACAAAAACAAGCTTTACAACTTACAAAACACCTTTTTCTTTCTTTTTTCTTCTCTTTGGACCCCTTCTACTTTCAAACCTCATAACTTTCTTATTTCTTATTCATTTTAAACTATTTAAAAATGTAATAAGAGTGTCACCTGAAGTTCCGTGAATCATCTCTAAACTCTAGAGCAACATACAAAGAAATTTTTGGGTGTTTTGTAATCGGCCTTTGTAGTGTTTAGTGGTTTGTTTTCTTGAGTTCTTAATCCCCTCTACTTTTGGGGAGGCATAACTTTCTCAACTTTATTTCCTTTTTTTTGTTTTTTAACGTGCCAAATGCATCAATAGAAGAGGTTCAAATTTTAGTTGAACACGAAAAACACCCTTGGATCCGGCCTGCCCTGAGCACTTAAACTGGCCAGTTTACCCTAACACTAGAAATTTCTTTCCAGTTTTAGTGTTAGTTGAGGCTATATAATGCAACATATGATATCCTTCACAACATGGGGGCATTGTTTTGTTTTTGCTTGCGCTCTTACACTTTTAAGTGGGTTCTTACTGTTCCTTCTCTTCTCACAACTTTTCATTTGAAATATTCATTTAAAGATTTTCTTCAAGGTCTTTACATTGAGTAATGCCCTTAGAAAAGAGGATTACCAGACATAGGTTTTGCTTGGCTATTGTCTTGTGCAGGCCCTTATTCTGGTAATGCGATTGTGCTGGGGACCCTGAGACTTAGAGAATCTTCATCTTGAAGTACATGTTTAATCTGATGTTAATCTGATGGAGAGCTCACAAATTGCTCCCCATCTAAGAATTCTAACATTTCATGTTAAGAAGTTCTTACAGCTCAACCCTTCACAATTCTAAGGCCCATTTTGTGCCTCGCCCCAGTATTATCTTTCTCATCTAATTCATAACTCCAAAAGTAGATCTGACATTGAGCATATGGTCATCCATATTATCCTACCTTGTGGTCAGATTTTATGTAATTTAACAAAAAACGAAGACATTGAAATTTTTCAGAAATGCCAAGGGCAAAATCTGAAAGTGTAAGGAATTCCAAGACAACATTGCCTAGTTTGCTGCCTATTCGCTGAATTTTCAAATTGGCAAATGTGAAAACACAATAATTATTGTATCCACATGTTTTGAATATTTGATTCCAATTTTGTGATGCAGCCACATTGACAACTATCCGTAGGAGGGTTTAGCCAGGTTTGGCTGCATGGTAGATAAGAAGTTTAAAGTCTTAAAGAATCTTGATACATTTTAGTTGCCTATAGGACCACAGAGTCTAAATGTGGTGAACTCAGCTTTTCTTTTTTCCCTTACTTTTCTGGCAAATATTTTGAGATTTTTCCCAAAAGAACCCTTTGAGAGAGTTACAGCTCATTTACCAATTTCACAAGAACGCTAAATTTTGCACAAAAAAATCTAACTGGTCTTGAACATTCAGAACTTGTAATCATAATTTGAAAAAATTACATAAAAATGACTTGACAAAATATATATATATATATATATATAATATATAATGTAAAGTTCCAAAAACTAGAATCTTGAAATAACACAAAGCTTCATGTCCCAACACAATTGACCATTTATCCCGCAAAACTCCTTGCCCTCTAGGCCTCTTATGCAGGAGGCATAGCATTCTGCAAAACTGGTAATACAATTGATCTAGGAAGGATAGGTAAGGATAGGAAATGATAGGGAAAAAAAATTCGTAAAGATACTTATATAAGTCCATGGCGGGGGACTTCCTAGACACCCCCCCCCCCTCTTGTAAGGGAAACCTCACTCCATGAAGTATTTTTGGAAAGAGACCATAGCTATGAAATTCCAAAGAAATCTCAACAACAATTTAAAGGAAACCCAACATTGCTCACAGAGCGTCAGCCCATCACCTTCCTTCATCATGAGTAGCATTAACATGTTACTATGACTACCCATTGACTTCACTAAGCTCCCCCCTATACACTGAGCCCCCAACAGTGGGTGTAGATGATAATACAATACTTGTATTACCATTGTTTGCCCAAAATCTGGGCAAACAATTATAAAAAATCTGCATCCCTAGTTTCTGTCACATGTCCTGAAGCAATGAGATGACTCAGACATGATGTTGGCTAGCACTCAAGAGACACCATGTTAGAAAAGGCTTCCTTAATTTCAAGCAGGCATTGCCCTCCTGATCACTAAACTAGACTTTAAAAAGCCACCTGAAATGCTAAAAGAAAACTGGAAGTCGCTCTGAGTAAGCTTGGCCCTAAACGCTAAACACACCTCCATGTTGACAGCTAGTTCTAACCAAGCTGTATTGGATCAAATGAGAGACATCAGATCAGACAGGAACAACTGAGTTTTGTGCTTGAGCAGAGCACAAGCAAATATATATATATATGAATGGTAGTATGATTGCAATTGACAAGGAATCTTGACTACCAAAATAGTGGTACAACAAAGGTCATCCATTATGGCACCTAACCTAGTCTTGAAATGCTCTGAGCAGAACTTCAGATGCATCTATGGCACTCATCAGTGCTGCACATTCAATCACAACACATTTCTACAATTGACCAAATCCACAGTTCTGCCTATAACTCTTCACTGTCAAGCTCTGGTCTCAGAGGTAATTCAAGCAAACTCTTAGCTCCCAAGATCTGGTCTCAGAGGATAGTCAAGTCCATGCAGCACTGTCATCTTTTTTTTATCCTCCTGTGTGTACATGGGGAGCACCCAATAGAGCTTCCGTGTGCCAAATACCTGCCCACAGTTATCCACCCTGTTTGAGGTCAATCTCTGACAGAAGAACTTGGATTTGACACTAAGGAAGCAGAAGGCAAAACATATGGATAAATCAACACATAAATCTGGACCTGGATCATCGAAATCCTCTAATCTACCATCAAATGCTACAGGGCATTTGCTGTATGTAAATGAACTGCATGGGTATTGGACCAGCCTATCAGAGACTGCTATCAAACTGGATGTTGTGACAGGAACAAACAGATTAAAAATCCAACTTTTCCGAGCAATTACAAACTATATAGCTGTACCATTCAATCTTCAGCTAAATCTTCTTATTGACATCAGGATCTGTGTACTTTCTGCACTCTGCCATCAAATCCAGGGCACTGAAGCTCCTCAATGAATGACAATTACATCTGATTTGCCTATGCAGCAAATCATTGAGGGCTTACTTCTTGTATCCCCTGAAGTTCACACAGAGAACATTATTCTTGCATTCAACCCAGGATCTCAGCTGTCATAACAAAGCTGCTGACTAATGGTTGAAAGAGCAAGAATATCATGTCAATCAAAGTTGATAGAGTGTACAACAGGATTCCCAGTTGCGGGAGATACATAAAGCCCCAGTACAAAAGCACAAAGATCCAGCACAAATGATTCCATTACCTGCTCAAAATTCTTTTTGTGACCCAGGTCAAATCTCCATCTTGTGGATGCCTTCTTCTCATATGCCTGATATATAGTACAATTGAGTCAGAATAAGACCATATAACCTAGCCCGACATCTTCTTCAAAGACTTCCCAAGACCCAGCATTCCAGGAGCTCAATTTAGGAACCTTAAAAGATACAGTCAATTCCTCCAAATGAGATCTAGGAAGCATCAGACACTGTTTCACACAGCTCAAAATCATATGAGGCTCAAGGTGTCAACGCTTTTGTCTGTCACCTCTCAGATAAGCTGATAAGCTACAGACATTCTTCAACTTTATTATAGACAAGTCTAGCATATCTACAATGTGTGACACCACAACATGATCAAAGATACACACCATATTCCAATGCTGTAATGCTGCAGCTTCACATATTGAAAGAGAAAATGTGTAGTTGTCACCACAAAGTTCTTCCATATGCAGAATTCGCAGAAAAGCTAACTGGCAATACATGGTGGGAGGAAAAAGGGATTGTAGCCAGAAATACCTCGATGGTGGTTGTGTTACCAGCAACCAAAGACATGTGCATGATCAGGAAGCCAAGCACACTTAAAGCAAAAGCCAGATTTAGCACTGTGCCCAAAGCAAAACAAACAAGTTCAGTAGTGCAGGCATGGATCAAAACAAACTCCACCCAATATGTGTTTTCTTTCCTATAGAAGCATGGATCTGCAAAATAGCATACAAGCTTTATGGTCACAAAAATAGTCACAGATGCAAAAATGCATTTCAGCATTGGAAGCAGTAAAACATAGAGAATTCAGAATGCAAACCAAAGGCCAAGAACATGGTAGCAAGGGTGCCAGGGTGGACAGCTTCCTCCTCCACATCACTCAAGAATGCTATGAACTGTGGCAGCATTGCAGCTGTCACCAGTGCGGTCTCCACAAATGTGTACAGCTGCACCATCCTACCCACATATGTTGGACAATCTCTCTACAAAGTAGTCAAAAGCAACCAAACATACAAGAAGCTTACAACTACTACCTTGGAAGCGTGAGCACAGAACAATTGTAACCCTTTGATTAGTGCAAACTTACAAGGAAAAGAAGGAAGAATTTGTAATTGCGAGCTCCAACACAGTTCACCACCCAGACACAGTGGTGGTCCATCTTCAGTACACATCGCCCACCTGTCCAGTGCACCAATACATGTGAACAGAGTGCTACTAGTGCAATGCAGTACCAGAAACCTTCACAAAAAATAGCTACACCATTACAAAAAGAAACTTGAGGACCTTTTGTTGCTCAATAGACCACAAACTGAACAATCAGAAACCAAGTGAATTTGGGAAAAAACTTACAGACGGAGCAGTGATGGCACCGCGGGGGTTTGAACTGGGAACATTTACGACAGTAACGGACTAGAGGACCATGAGGCACAGTTGGCATGTTCAGCCCAGCAGCAGGGGTAATTGTTGATGCCAATGCAGTTGTTTGATCTTCCAAATCTTCAATTGGAGAAGGGCGCCAATTTTGTGGCACACCACCTGGATCCGTGAAGACCACCATGAAATAGCACCAGAGTAGCATCAGCAACTGCACACACACCCACACATAATTGTCACCAGGTTCCATTCACATATGGTTTAGATATCAACCACTATGATACAATCTTGTATAGAATGATCATTAGAATTGAAAAAAAATAGCCTTGGTTAGAGATACATGGTCAATCCACTTTTTCTTGGCTGCCTTGTATAGACCAAATGCATATCAATACAGGATCTGTATGCTTTGGTTTTGGCCATGTTGGATAAATCTCTAGCACTAGTATATCCCCTGGACTTGATGCACACACCACTTTTAAGTCATCTCCTTTTCACTAGAAGTGATTAACCCCAGGGACTGCTCTCATAGACTTCAAACCTAAATGCAAGTCAGCTAACCATATCTGTTAGCAGGTATTTGTGTGTGCATGTGAGAGAGAGACAGAGATATAGAGAGACAGAGGGAGAGCCTAGAGGGGTTACCAGGACATGGAAGAGAATGACAAGAATTAGGGCAACTGCAGCTTCAGAGCCACCTTTGATGACTTGGGGTGCATAAATGGAGATGATCACTGCATAGTAGGAAACTCCCACCACTGCCAGCACCACAACAATCATGACAGAGCCAACCACCTTGAGGCCAGTGCAAAACTTGAATACATTCCATGCCATAGTGATGCGCGGCTGCTGAATCACACCCAGCAAACCACCACCACCACCACCCCACTTGTTGTTGCTGTGTCTCCCACCCCAGGTTCCAAAACCCCTATTGAATGCTCGCCACGCCAGATTGCTCGCCTTTCTACAACCCTAAGAAACTCTAGATATAAGAACAACAACTACGCCTTTTGCTGCTGCCGCCGCTACAAAGTCCCTTGGAATCCATAAAACCTCCGTCCAGAGCAACAAAGCAAGCTCTGATCAGTCCCCCCCCCCACCTATCTATCTACACAGGGGTATATCCAAAACTGGAAATAGCTCATTTCTCGCGAACTTCCATAACCCATGTATCCTACACCAAAATGCTTCTTCTTCGTCTTCTTCTCCGTCTTCAGAGAAACTGTGTCGTCAAAGCAATTCCGCAAAACCATGAAAAGAACAGAAAAAACCCATCAAAATTGGCGCTTTCAAATTCCTTAAGCTGTAGATGCACAAACTGGCACCACCTTCAATCAATGCCGGAAGGATAACCGATCACGAACAACAAAGACAACAACCACAACAACCATCAAAGCTGCAGGACCTGCTACTCCTCCATAGGCACACAAAAAGAATTAGGTCTACTATCTCTGGCTCAAAAACCCTAACTACAAAACTTCCAAAATACTCTGAACAACTGAGGAAAGAGCAGAACGGATTCTCTCTCGTTGCTGCCAAACTTCGGGAAGGATGCCGACAAAAGTCTCCCTCTTGGTGCGAGCTTTCTCTCTCTCTCTCTCTCTCTCTCTCTTTGATCTCTTCGCTCTCTTTGCCAAGTAAGGAAATGTTTGGAAAATGGTCCAAATTTGTGCTTCCGGTGATCGAAACAGGTGGCAAGCAAGTTCTACGGAACCTATCACATTTGACTATACCACATTAGGTTTATGTAAATTGTGGGTTACATAACAATTTTAGAGTATAATTTGCTCATGACATGATGCTCGAGGTTTGAGGTTTTATGTATAGGAGAAGGGCCTAGATTGAGGCCCTTATGGGATTTGAGGCATCCCACAAGGTCGGAGGCTAAAGGGGTGCCACAAATCCCATAACAGCCTCAAAGGGATTTCTTAGGAGAATAGTAGGGTTTTCTTTATGTCGTCTTTTCTTTTTCTTTTTTTGATTCTTTTGTTTTTTAAGTTGTATCATTTTCTTCTATTTCACTTTGCATTTATTCGATGTCTTTTCTTGTTGTCTTGGTTTCTTTGTCTTCCAGCTTCATTGTTTTGTTCTTGTTGTTTTGTTTCACCTCTTTCGTTCTATTGTCTCTATTCCAACTCCATCATGTTGTTTCATCAATAGAATTGAGGAGTCTCTTGTTTTTGTTGGAGTGCTCCTGTTATTGTTTCCATCTTTCTTTGTTTTTATTTTCAGGAGCTTCTTTTTACACTTTTGCAAAAACTTTTTCTCACACTTGTTCTTCAAAAAGAAGCTTATTGTGGAGGTAGCATATCTAGCTCAACAAGATTGCCAACTCCAAAGCCATTCACATTGCTTGTTTCTATTTCAAATCCTAATTGACATACAACATGTCCAAGCCCTATGAACAATCCATAAACCTTAAACCGATATGGACAATCTTGACAAATGAATAAACAAGTTCAAATGAAATAGAAGACCAATCTGAAAATACAACCATATCAAGAACTTTAACATTAGGATGACAACCTTAAAGGAACATAACTTCAATTAGATGAAATTGTAAACATATGTTTTCATACTATGACGTCATCTACAACCATTGATCCAAGCCCCATGAATAACCATAAACAATGCAACAAGCTAAAACAAAAAATAAAACAATTGCAAAAAGAATCAAATCAAAAAAAATTTGGAAGAATGTACATGTGGTTCTTCAAGAAAATGAATAACATGTTTTTCCCATCTATTCTTCATAATGCGGTGCTTCATGACATTCTATTTGTTTGGATTAACCCTAGTCACATTTGTCCAAAATTCCACCAATTGCATCAACAAAATGAACTTTCCAAAATTAAAGGAAAGGAAACTATGTGGCCAACCAAGAATGCCAACTCCAAAGTCATCAATGTTGCTTGTTTCTATTTGAAATCTTAATTGAAATGTTGAAATGAAAAAAAAAAAAAAAAAA
>Ga0209208_10003118_pt1 | contig 23842 bp, 17 predicted proteins | sample S1TSphfallax_3_FD_187694 | JGI IMG/M metagenome (GOLD analysis project Ga0209208, IMG submission 187694) | Host-associated microbial communities from peat moss isolated from Minnesota, USA - S1T2_Fd - Sphagnum fallax MG (SPAdes) (version 2) | ecosystem: Host-associated > Plants > Peat moss >...
TAATCATCTATGATAAGTATTTTACAGTAATTTTAAAGTAATTATGAAAATTAACATTATGTTTAGCAAATTATTTTATTTATAGTTAATAATTAGCAAAAGAAAAAAATTACTTGACCTATAATTTGTTTTACAAACTAAATGTAATTATACAATAAGTAATGTAATTTAATTGAATAATTTTTTTAAAAAAATCGTGTAAGAATTTACTTTCTAATAGTAATTGTTAACTCATTACTTATAATTTTAACATAAATATTTAAAATAGTTATTTTTAAAATTATAATCATTAAATTAGTTTTATATTAATTGTATTATATATAATTCGAACAGATTCTAAAAAGTAATAAATTATTTTTAAATATCTTAAATATTTAATTATTTGTGATTTATGTATTAATAATTTGTGAGTTACTAGATAGTTCGTTTGTTAAATATTAAGAACTTATTGCTTATTTAAGTAATTGATATTGAATATTGAATATTTGTAGTGTGTAATTTATAATTTAAATTCATGTAAATTTAATCATTATTAATTAAATGATTATCTAATTATCTAACACTTGAATTGTTTAGAAATCTAAATACTAAGAAAGTAAGGCATGAAAAAAGTTTCGGAATTACAACTTAGTTTGTGAGGAAGTTGGAACTTCAAAACTTATCCCATATTGTTTATTCTTCATTCCTATTTTGAACACTATATAAATAAGGGGGTGTGGTAATCCAATTTCACATTAAGAAATTTGTGCACATGAGATGAACTAATAAAAAAGGTCAACCCAAAAATAAAATAAAATTATGCACATTTTTAAAATGGATACTTTCCCAACCTACTTATTTACCTAGGTAGGTAGGTACTTAGTTTGACCTACCCACCTAGGTTGACCTATGTACCTACCAACTTAATATTAATATTTTAATATTTTTTTTCTTAATGTCATGCGGCATACTTACATTAGGCCACATGTCATAATATAAGATCATTCAAGTATTAGAATTGAACGTCCTAGATTATTTCAAAATAATATTAATAATATTTTAAATAATCAAATATTAAAACACGTGGCAACACATCATTTGCCCTTAATTGTTACCAAAATAGTTGCATCTTAGTCGCATGTGACAATACGTATACAATGTAGTCAAAGGATGAAATGTATTTGTTGACTTTTTTTTCATACAATACCTTTTGTCATTTATGACTAATTTATCACATGCGACTTGTCTTAGGCGACTACATGGATTTTAGTTGCAAAATGTCTCTTGCGATTAAAATTTAGTTACAAACACTAGTAAAAAATACACGGTTTTCTTCTAGTGAATCCACCCAATCATCTAGGAGATTTCTAGGAGGGGATTAAGATAAGGGCCCTATTTTCTAAGGGTCAATGTGGGCCTTGTATGTGGTATTTGGGGAAGGGGGATTAAGGTTGTGCGAGAGGATGAAGAAGTGATATGAAAAAGTTTTGTGGGGATATATAAAACTTTCCTTGGAAAATGATAGGAAAAATGAAGAAAGATGTATGTACTTGGTATGTGATTTCAATAGAAGACAGTTGAAGGGCTCAAGTCTCTTGTGTTGCATTGTTATTGTGTTAAATGTGGAAGTTAGAGTAAGGTATGTTAAGAAAGTAGGATGCTTCCTGGAGTTGATCTTTTTGCATTTCTCTAAGACAAAGTAATGGGTTGACCATGGGTAATTTTTGGAACACCAAGTTATTAGCTACCACAAGAGGGTAACAACCAGTCCTTGGGTGGTGGGAATCAAGGGGAAAATAGACTATCAAATTACCCCTTGTTAGTTAAAAGACATTGTTGTAGGCAATAGGCAGGAGCTCATAATGAAAACAATTAGTTGTGAAAGGTACATAATAGAACATTGACTTCTTGAAGGGTGCAGGTGGCAAGCAAAGCCACCAAAGAACTTGTAAGCATGGGGAAGGAGGGATAGAAGTGGTGGAAAGTTCTACAAACCCCTTAGGCCTTATCCTGAGGGCATTGAAAATATTATAAAATTAGTGAAAGTAACTATTCCAAGGTTCTCCCTCTTTTTTTCATATTGCTCCCTTCCATGCACTCTATTCCCTACTCCTTCGATGAGATTATTTATAGAAGTGTAGGTCTAGTCATAAACAACGAACCTTTATCTTCCTTATTTTTGGTATGACCTCTTATTTACTACTTGAATAGTTATAATAAATTAAATTAAAGACGATAGTTCTTTACATGGAGTAATAAGGTGTCAACCTTGTCCCCTGGTCTTACCCCCCTAAAAGATGGTAATGATTGGGGACTACAATTTTTGCATTTTACATTTGGCGACCATCCCATGGATTATATTTGGAATATTTTTTGAACAACGAGACTAATGTTGAATTTTTTTGAATGATTTTCAGGTTTTTGAAGGTAGATAAAGAAAAACTTAGTATTGGTAAACATAATAATACCATAGTTAAGTGAAGATAGTAATGGCCTCATTAAGGTCCAAGCAACATCTCAATACCTTGTATTGGCTTAAGTAATGTAGGTTTCCTTCCAGTAACATAAAATGTAAAGTTTTCAAGGCAATCCTCCTTTTATATTTCAAAGGGTAACTATTAAGGAATACCCTAATATGAAGGTAGGTCTTGACATTTGACAGCCAATCAAGTTGTATCATGAACAAAGGGGCATTTACTATCTAGTCAGGTACCCCTTGTGGTTTTGTGTTGTGAGGGAGACTAGATAGAACATCTACCATTGAATGAATATGCCCTAGTTTATAGATGACAATAAAATCATATTCCAAAAATAGTAGTAACCATTGCATGATTTTACCAAACAACTATGGTTTGTAAAACAAGGTAATCAATGCCATGTGGTCCACATAGAAGACAAATTGGTTGTTGGGGAGGTAGTGGCAAAATTTATGTAGGGTCTTTTGCTTTGTTATGGTTTCGTTTTTCTCTATTGAACTCAATAACCATAAAACATATGTGATAAGCTGATCGCACTTATCATCCAAATTTTGGGCCAGCATAGCCCCTACTGCAAGATTGGATGCATCTACATGTATATGGAATTCTGTCTCCCAATTTGGTGCGATTAGAATTGGGGCCTCCACATATTTTTCATTTTATGGTTTCCCATGCATCTTGGCACTCTTGATTCTAAATGAACTCCTTCGATTTCCACATTAATTTTGTGATCGATGTCATAATGAATGTAATTTTTTTTGCAAAACATTGATAGAATTGGGTTAAATTGTTGAAGCTTTGAATATCATGAGGTTTTTTTTAAATGGGCATTTTTACAATCGCTTTTACCTACTTTGGATCTAATACCTTCCCCTCCTTTGAAACTATGAAACCTAGTATCATGCCCGAGGATACCATAAAAGCACATTTTTTTGGGTTTAAACCTATGCCATACTCCCAACATTTCTCGAAGCACTTATGTAGTTTGGATAAATGTGTATCCAAATCATTAAAAACCATGAAATCATCTAAGAAAAGTTTTATAAAGTCATCCAAATAATCCTTTCAAATGCCTTACTCATTGCTATTTGGTAGGTAGGTGCATTCTTGAGTCCAAATGGCATTACTACCCACACAAACGTTCTTTAATCCATAATGAATGTCATATTGTAATGGTCTTCGAGGGCAATTTGAATTTGATGGTATCTGGAAATACATCCAATAATGAATACACTTCATGACTCATTACCTTGTCCAAAACTTCGTCTATGAAAGGTAATGGGTACAAGTCCTTTTTTATGGCGGTGTTCAACTTTCAGAAATCAATGCATATGTGCAATGTATCGTTCTTCTTTGGTACTACCACAATTAATGATAGCTAATTTGCTTATTGTACCAACTCAATGAAACCAATTGCCAACAATTTGTCAAGGTCTTGTTTGATGATCGTCGCATAGTTTGGATTCATGCGGTAATGCGCTTGGTGTGAAGGGGGAATGATAGTGTCGAATTCAATTTTGTGCTCCACAATGTGAGGTGGGAATGGGAATCCTTTGAGTTCTTTGTAATTTCATGCGAACACATCTTTAAATTCTTGCAATAGACCCTTTGCTGTTGTAGCTATCGTACCCTTTAGGTCAACGTTTAATTTGAAGTATTTTGGGTCTTCTATTGTCCCCATGTTAATTTTTCGAAGTTGAATGTCCTTGGATAAAGTCCATTTTGTAATCTTAAGAGTTTTTACCTTCTCCATGACATGGGGTTTCATCCACCACTACCATCCTTAATTCATGGTGAAATTTGTATATGTGGTTCAAATACTGCCATATTAGGGAGGGTAATGATTCCTATGGAGAATAAGTTTGGCTCGGAAGAAAGTAAAATCTCTTTTTCCTCACATATTACCCCTTCTATGAAGTTGTAATTGACTAGGTAGTTTGTGGTCTTCTAATATTCCCGTTCAAGTAGTTGGAAATAAAAATTGTCTTGACAGTCCCATTACCCTTTATGGTGATCATATTGGTCCACCAATCATGGATCATTTTGGCATCATGTAATCATGGGTGTCCCAATAACATGGAGTACATAGGGTCTATTGCTTTGATATTCATCACCATGAAGGTAATTATGTACAATATGCCATGGATTCTGAATCTTAATATTGGGAACAATCCCTAAGGGTTTGTTGAATGAAAAAACATCCATTCGTAAATTGAATGGAGTTGGTTGGGGCAGTGGTAACCCTACTTTTTGCCTTAATTCGTTTGTTATAGCGTTCACCCCTAACCTTCCATCCAAAAGCACATCATCTAACATTTTTTTTTGACATGTATTATTATTATTTCCATCTAGTGGTTTATAACTATGATAACAACAATGATTATGGCCTTGGAAATAGTACCCTCATTGGGAGTACACTACTTATTGGCTACTGTAAAATACGTATTGAAATAAAGTGTTAACTTCAACAATTGGCTAATGGTGATGGTAATCTTATTGTCTATTATTTGTTGTCTCACCTCCTCCTCCACTTCCAAATAATGCAAACAAGTTAGGAAGCAAAATACTTACCTCCATCTTGGACCGATAAATTCTTGTAGCTTTCGATTATTTTCTACAATAATGCATTGTCTCAAGTCCTCATATTTTGCCGCACATTGAAGGTCACACACTTGTGCCTCATCCAAAATTTCTTTATCCATTCAAATTACATATGACATTACATGAGGTATGCAACAACATTCTTCCCACATCACAATGTTGTGCCACAAATTGTCATCACTCTACATAAAAATTTGACTTTGCCATTCTAACTCTACATTGCATCCTTCACAACTATCATAGTTGCAAATGTAGTTGTCCATAGATCAAGTTTTTTACCTTTGAAGTCTACTCTACAATCCAATTAGCAATTTGCTCCATTGTGCAAGTTTGCGACTTGCATTGTGCTACAACTAAACTATTTCAATCCAAATGCTTACAATGATGGTTTGTGTTCAATGTATTTATGTTTCTAATACCAATAATTCTAACGAACCCTAAATCCTAGAGAACATATGCCACATGTAGGATTTTGGAACCCTTATATGGACATGGCTTGTTGATTGTTGAGCTTGATGTTTATGAGTCATATATGTTAAATTATGTTGCTTGCCTCCAAATTTCAATCAATGAAACATTGTTTTATTGCCTACTATTAATTAACTTTCATTTTCAACAATTACTATTCCAAATTACAAGTATTTGAATTATTAAGCTTCGCAATCTGAATGTAGCCATCAACATTGATTGAAACATGTTAAGTTGTGGAATTAAGGCCGGCCAACTTGTCTTTACATTTGATAAAGTAGATGTATTGAGTTGTAGGAAATTGAATTTCCTAGAATAATAAAAATACATATGAGTCGTGAGAATTTCTTGAGTTTTAAATACACATTTGTACAATTCTGCATTTTAGATTGCAATGTATGAATTCTATAGTTTTTGTTTAGGCCAAGCTTTATAATGTATAGATACACTTGCAATGATATTTCCTATTGTCTAGTTGACTATAATATGCACTTTTCATGTTGTTGAACAAATAGTAGATAATATAGATGTACTGATTTGTAGGAGCTTAAATTGAATCTCCTACATAATAAATATGTATGAACTACAAGAACTTCTTGAGTCTCCTACACATTTGTAGGATGCTACAATAATGTTTGTCACAAATCCACATGGCATGTAATAATTTAATTATTTTTTGAACTACACATTTCACTTAATGTATTTAAAACATTGAATTTTTTTTTGTTACCATGAAATGTTAGTTTATGTAAGTGTTATTGCAATAGATTAATTTTTTTGTACCATGAAATTTCAATTTTTGTAGGTCATGCATTAACTTAATTGTTTTTGTATTGTGACAGATTAATTTATGTATTTGATGAGATAACATAGGATTTTTTGTACCTTTACATTGTATGTTTTGGAAGTTTAATGCACTTAATTGATTGTTTTTGTACATAACTAAAATAATTTTTTTTGAATGTTGTGTTCTTTTGTTGTTTCTAACTAGATGAAGAGCATCACCACCTTTCGAGTAGTTCAAAAAACATTTCTCTAGAGCACAACCTATAGGATGACCTAACATACCAAATGCCCATAATAGCTTTAAGAGTATTGTTTGAGTTTGTAACTTTAAACAATAAGGCTATCATTTCCCCCTCCCAGATAGTAAGTAGTAATGTTTCATTGATTCTTAAAACCATAAAGACTAAATTACAAGGATGTAATTTAAAATAGAGGGGGGATAATGTTAAGTGTATAAAATTTGCTTAGACTAGTTAGTCCTATGGGCCTCCTAGTAATTAAATTGTTTCTAGTGGTAGATATATTTATTGTTTTTTAGTTTATTTTGAAGATGAAGCCATTAAGTTAGTTAGCCCATGGGAATGGGTGATTAACATTTGTTTACCAATTAATTAGTAGTTGGAATTTACAAAAGGAGTAGGATAAAGGGCTTATTTTTGTGAATGGAATGTGGACCTTGTGTGATCTATGAAACAAGAGGATTAAAAGGTGGATTCCCATCATTATTGTATGAGGAGTTTATGAAGGAATGGAAAAAGAGAGAAATTGTATGAGGAAAGAAAAAGTAATGTAAAGGAGTGTGTCAAGGTTGTGGGACTTGATGTGTTTTTTTAAATTAAAATTTATTTTTTTCCTTTGTTTTACTTTTCCTCTAGAATGATAGTAGTTCATTGTAGTTTAATGTAAAATACTATAGCTCCCATATTAGTTTTGTTTGTTTTACTTTTAGAACTTGTTCTTTGGAATCTAATAGTTTGATGGAATGTAATTATAGCAAGATTGTAATAATAATTTGTAGGTAGTTTGGTGTAAGACATTAATTACAACAAAGTGGATAAACATGTTGAAATGGTAGTTATGGCTAGAGGAAGTACTCTTTAGGGATTGGAAGGTAAGTACCTTATAGCCCTTCCTTTCTTTTCTTTTTATTTAGAATTTTTAATAATTCCCACTCTTGGGGTCTTTAAATAATTTTAAATTGAAAGCATGATTGTTTTCCCAAAGGAAGTCTTCTTCCTAATATGCGTTTACCTTTTAGTAGTTTATTTTCTAACCTATTGCCTATTGTCTTGTTAGTAGTAGGATTACTGGGTTTGTGATTATATAAGGATACACAAAATATTGTCCAACAACCCCATATCTAACTTATATGCATTTCCTCATTGCAAAATGTTTAATGATGGGGTTTAATTTTGGCACCAAAATTTTCTCTCACCCTTAATGTTTAAGGTAAATCTTGCATTTAATCATTTTTTATGTTAAACTTTCCCCACAAACTAACTCAAACCAATAAAGCCTTGCAACCCATTGATCTTGGAAAACCTTGTTGCTTTCCATTGTCACAAATGACATCCCCAACATCATGGTCAACATTGTGGCCATCATCATTATGGATGAAATTCATCTATGAATGTTCACTTTTCATTCATATTGAAATTCGTACATTGTTCATCCATAATGTAATTAGGAAGGCTCTCAAGAAAGTTCTTTGACATATTTTGAAATATCTTGAGTTAATTTGAAATATTTTGAAATATTTTGAGACATTTTGAATTAGCTTAAGATATTTTGATGTACATATTTTTGAATTAAGTCCCTAGTAATGTATAAATAGAGGTAGTTATCTTCATATTATTTTTAGTTTGTTGAACATTAATTTTGGGTACGATCTTGCATCATAACAATGTTTGTTATTTTCATATTTTTACAAAAAAATTGGTTTGAATCTATGTTATGCACATTTCATGTTGTTTTTGGTTTTCATGTATGGTGTTTGGATTTAAAATTATATTTGCTTTTGTCATGGTTGGTTCATGTTTTTTGGAATTCCTATTGTCCTAATGATTTTTTTGCCCTTGACACTCATTCAATTATATTAGGTTTTTTCTTCTTGGGCTTTGGGCCTCCAAGTTTTGACGTGGGATCTATAACAAAGGTTTGAACTATGGGTGTGGGTTTAGAAATAATGGCATTTTTGCCTTTTAGAGCATATAAAATTTTAGGTGACATTGATGAAGACAAAAATGATGAATAACCAGTGGAAGAACTTGATAAGTCAATGGGTGTAGTAGTTGTAAGGGTATTAGGCATTATTGATGCAAAGAAATGAAGGTGGAACTTTAAGTTACGTAGTAATGTCAAAGGTGCCATATCCATGAAGCTTGCAAGCAACATTGAGAATCAAAAGAGAAACTTGACAAACTTGGACAAGAAATCATGACACTTGAAAGCAATGTTGATATGTTCAAAGCTCACAAATGTTGCACACAAAAGACAAAGAAAGTGAAGGTTCAATAAAAGCTTGTAGCAAATGAAAATTTTGATCAAACAATGTCAATAAGCTTTGAAGCTCACAAATGGAGCACACAATAAACATAGAAAACAAATGTTTGAAAGCTTGTTTGTAGCGATTGAAAAAATCATTCAACTAGAAAAAACCATCCTAGCACAAGTGATGGCTTTGCATTTGAGAACAATGAGAATGCAATAGAGATGTGAAAGCAAAAATCAAAACACTCTTCAACATTCTTCAAAGCTCCAAGACACCAAAAATGCAAGAAAAAGTTAAGATAGTTCATACCTTCTTCATTTGATCACCTCCTCTCAAATCTCACCCCAAAAAAAATTCACTGATCCTCAATTACCTTTCTTTCATTAATTACTTTTGACAGAGTGTAGAAAATATTTACAACAACATAATCCATTTCAAAGTTTCACTCATTACAAGGTCTTTTAGTGGGTTTGAAGAATGCATCAAAAGTTCCAGGTTTCACAAATTGCATGTTCACCTGTCTTTTCTTTATTGGAACACAACATCTATACTCCAACAAATTTGCAACCGTAAAAAATGGTTTGGCATTTAATTTCCACCTTATATTTTCATCCAATACTTAACTTCGTAGCTTAAACTATCACCAAAGCCATCTCTTAAAACCCTGTAGCACACAAACCCATCACATGGATCATGGTGTCCATCTTAAGTTCGTGTCCACATTAGTGTTGCAGGGAAACTGGATATATAAACAATATATGGGGGCACATTTGGGGAACTATATTTGAAGACCCATATCAGACACAGATCGGTAATGGATCTTCTTTTAATGAACATAACTATAGTAGAAGTGCTTCATACTACACAACAGTCGTACAGAAACAACTAAAAGAGAAAAATATTTTGATTTTATGGGCTGTAATAGCAATTTACAGAATCAAATTCCAGCAAAAAATGAAAAGATATGACACTGATGAGAGGCATCCATCGATCTAGAGGTTACTGAGGGGTAGCTATGGTCATACTCTCAGCTTTCCCAGGGTATGTAGGAGGTGGAAGTATGGTCTAACTGCACAGGTGATGTGCTGTGTTCTACATACACATTGAGAACAGATTTATAAGTGTCTTACCTCTCACTTATATAGCAGGTTCACTGATAGACATAAACATGGCAACTATGTGAGAAAGGTCCTGTACTACATGGTTGGCAGTACTGCATGTGGATACCTGCCAAGCGAGTTCCAGAAAATGTACTCCCCTGACACAACCTGTATTGCAATTTGCAGGGCATCCCCAGTGAGTGATGTGCATAGGACGTTGAATCCAATGTGTTGGCACTCGAAGACAACATGCAGAACAGGATCACCATCAACCAATTCATCACTACCCGAAGTGCTGAGAAACTGTCCAAGCAAATGGAGCATATCTAACCCATAAGCTCTTTCACAAATGACACCTTATCATTGTTCAGGAGAGGGCTCTGCATTACCTGAGCAGAAAACTCACAGGGCACTTTCACAGCAGGATACACAGCAACCTGACACAACAGAGGCATTTTAAGTAAAATCCAAATAAGACACTAAGCAAGAAAAAATTACTAACTCACAAATGAAAAGTACATGAATGTTCAAGTCAGTTATGCAGAGAGCAATGTGTCCTTACCATTTTAGGATCCAAGGAAATTCCTGACATGGTCCCTCCAACAAGCTTGATTGAAGCCTGCACACATTGTAATGAGGAAAATGAATTGTTAGTATGAACAGGAAGGAAGGTAACTGAACTTGGGGACCAAAGTCCTCTAATATTCATATGGTGCATGAACATGTAACAATTACCAGACACTTAGAGAACTTGAAATAATTGCCATCCAAGCAACTGTACCACTGGATATGAATTAGATTGGAACATCCTGTGCCCCAATCAAAGTGGGTCAATAACCAATGAGTTAAGTCAATGGAGAAAGGGAAGAGGAGGAGCCTACTTTGGCATAACTGTATGCCTCCCAACAAAGTGGCTCCTCCCACTCAGCTGCCTGCAGACCTGTACCTCCATTGCCTGGTTTCACATCAAAGTATTCACTGTTTTGTAAATTGGACTCAATATCACTCTCCTCATCTTTAAATGCATCCCCATTCCCTTGTGGAGTTAGCTTCCGTGCAAACTTGACTGTGCCAGGAAAAGTGACTTCTGTGCTCTTGGATGCAAGGCCCCTTCCACTGACAATGATCTTCCATTCCATAGAATGCTCTGTTGTAGAGAGTGTGCCTACAGAGGGAGTCCCCTCAACTGCCACTATGCGCCGTTGTGGGAAGGGTATGGATAGTGCACATTGCTCCATGACCAAGGGTGCCTTGTATCCTACCATTAATCTCATCCGGATCAAGAAGGCTCCTTCATCTTCAGATATCATTGACAGCTGGTAAAATCCCTGCAGAGGAGGCTGCATTGATGTTGGCAAAGCTGTGTATCGAGCAAGTACAAAATTCCCCAAAGGTGGAGAAAAGGAAATTGTCTGCTTGTCCACTCCTTGCTCAGGTGCTTGAGCACAGGGATGGAAGGTGATTGCATCAAAGTGTGAAGATGAGGGACAATGCAGTTGAAGTGATATTTCAGGTAGGCCTTCCATGTCTGCCCGGCACAACAACTGCCCTGCTAGTGATATGGAGTCCTCTACATCATCCCGGTCATATAGAGCTGCTGTCACCTCTTCAAGCACAGTGAACACCATCCGTTGCTTTCCCCGATACAAATATGGCTTCCAGGCTGGCTGCTTCAACTCTGTAGGGGGGACATCTAATGATGAAAAGCCAGTGGACCTTACTGCTGCCAGATTAATTGGATTCAAATCCAATGGAGTGCCTGGCATGGTCACACATAGCACCAGTGTTATTCCTGATACAATGTGATTGGAAATAATATCAATCCTTAGTGATCCAAAGGAATATTCTATTCCTCTTGCAGCACAACAGGGGCATAATACACACTATCAGTAAAGAAACAATTGGAGAAAATGACAGGCAAAGGAATATACCAACCAAAAGGCATGGCACCACTGATGAAATTGCGTAGAGCCTCCTTGTCAGCTGATTTGAGAGTGACCTTGCCTCCTGATCCTGTGATGGCAGAGGTGGCTGTGGCAGCTGCTGCTGCTACGGCATTGGCTGCAGCTGCCACTGGCACTGCCACAGGCTTTGCACGGGCTGCAATTCCAGAGATTCCCATGCCCATTCCCCCTGCAATACTGTCTAAGAGACCTCCCATAGATGGTGCAGCAACAGTAAGCATTTCTGGTTCAACAACTTCTCCACTCACTACATCTCCTAGAACCTGTGCCACTGCCAAAGCCCTGCACAAACCCCAACCCATAGACCAAACAACTGATATCTCAAGTCATCAAAGGTGCAGAGGCAAATACGATGAATTCAAACACAAAGAAAATAACTGCTGCTACAAGCAAGGGGGTGCTTGCCATGCGATAGAGACACCCAGATAGCTCTTGCTTGTGTAGAAGGGAAGAATGTTGCTTGGTTAATCACTTTCAACCTGGCCCCTTTGGCAGGCATGCTGCTGAACCTGGATTGTGTGTAGCAGCAGATAAGAACAGCATAATGATTACTGATGAAAGCAGGGATCTACACTCATTACCCAGTGATGCAGGGCAGATCTAGCAGCAGTGATGACAAACTATGGTTGGTGGCAGCACCTCCACAGTCAGAGCGGCAGCACAGTTCATGATAAGCAGCTAGATGGTGTGGCTCCACCAATGGCAGTACAAGAATGTAGAGTGATCCCCGCACATGCTCCAGGACTGGCCACAACATCATACCCTTTGGGGAAAATTGAAGGCTTGTGACTTGGCGGGTGATTATATCATCTACCCAACTGTCTGATCCTTCTTGTGATACTGCCTCTCGTATTCCTCGTCCTTGCTCCAACTCTTCGCTGTTAACCAACCATAGAATCAGCACCAAACAACTAATATGAATCTTGTCTCTGTCCAGCATCCTCAAAGCTGGAAAAAATAAAGCACTGAAAGGAATGAGACCAGCACCATTCAAAACAAATAAAGAAAAAGAACAGTTGATGAATTTCTAGATACCATACCTACGCTTGCGGTCCATGAAAGCCTGGGCAACTTCGGCATCAAAGGGTATGGCTTGGTGCTTGATCCCTGCTTCCAACTGATTCTCACATAACTGCTGCCATTGCCTTTCCACTGTGGGAAAACGCCTGCCCTTCCCCAACCCATCAGTTGCTTATAAACTGATGAACAACAAATGAAAAAATCACAGTAACTGCCCAAAATCCTCTTGAGGTACCACTCAAACTAAAATTGACATAGCAAGATTTAAAAGCTCATAACCAGAGCAAACTAGGCAAAACCTCTTGGAAACTGAGAAACCCTAATGTGACATATGCCTTTGTTCCCCCCTATCTTGTCCATAGATCTAGAGTTGAAGAGCAAGGGCAAGGTCAAGAGAAGGAAAAGGAGCCTGAGGACCAAACTGAAAAAATAACAGAAATCCTGAATACCACAAACAATCAAAGTCCACACCCACCATGATAGAATGTGTTCCAGTCCATCTGTCTCTGTGCATAACGTGCTAGCTGAAATAAATTCTTGAACAATCACAGAGAGATTGGCCACAGCATGCAAAACATCTCCGACATTCCAAAGCACTAAGAAAAACCAGTGCTACTACTACTCTATTTCGCATAGCAAACATCAGTAAAAGAGCAATGGAAAGGTGGAAGATACAAAGGGCAGCATGAAGATAATGCGAAAGAGCAGACAGGAAACTGAAACATTCGAAAAACTCGACACCAAGACACAGGCATTGCTTAGAAACACAAAGAATAAAAGGACAAGGGGCAAGGGTATAAGACAGGATGCGAAGGGGACAAGAGCTTGCACCTGGAGAAGACCACGTGGGAGTTGTGATTGAGTATCCAGAGCGCTCGGATGCTGCAGCCGCGCACTACAGCCATGTCGAGCTGCCTCGTCTGCTTGTTTCCTTACTCTCTGTGTGGCGTTGTCACAAACTCACGTATAGCCAAAACCCTAGTATTTTGCTTCATTGCGCACAATCATCTGCTGAGTGTTGCACGACTTGGATTTCCAGTGTTAGGTTGTGCACGATCGTCAAATTGATTCCCAAGTAATCACCCAAATCGAGATAGCGAACTGAAAATAGGAGCCGGGGCGCCCTAGTTTATCAAAACAAAACAACCGACAACTAACATAAGTCCTTGTCTATGATATGCTCAACGCCAGTTCACCATAGAGAGAGAGAGAGAGAGAGAGAGAGAGAGACGATGGTCTGCAGGTTCGGTAAACTGCCCTGGGACATGTTGCCTGGCTTGCTGGAGTTTGTCGTGATTTGCATTGCATTGAATTTTTCCTCTCTCGTCTCTCATTTGCTGCATTCCTTCTCCCCTTTGCTTCTGCAGCAGGTGCGACTTTTTCCTGCTTATTGGCCCCCTCTCTAGAGACCTCTTCATCGGTTTGTGTAATCTAACGATGATCTGTAGCGACATCCGAGGAGTCGAACATTGACTGTGCAACAGGGATTCGACTTGAGGATTTGATCGATTTCATCGAGCGCTCGACCGATACGTAGATTGTGAAGGTCATAATCGGTCCTTCTGCAACTCCGTCTCTTCCTTTCAAATTTCTTATCTTGCGGAATGACAGTTACATGTGATTTTGGAAAGCGCACTCGAACCAAAGCTGTTCACATTCTGCTGTTCACATAAATTTTCAAACTGTGCATTTAGATTATAACATCGAAATCCATTCCAAAGATTGTACAGGTCAGATTCATCTGAAAGAAAACAATTGAACTGGAGACTTTGTTTTTTCAACTTCAGAGTTGAGGCCAAATGAGCACAGTGGGCGATCAGTCACAGCTTGAATTTGTCCCACTGAAGTGTTGGAGCATACTGCACGGTTCAAAATTCTCTTACAAATGCAACAGGTGAAGGGGCTTGAATATCAAGGTCCAGGGTTTACAGTGTAGAGTTCAGGACATAACTATTATGCTCTTGTCTTGGGTTTTCTGTCAGCTGCTCCAGAAACAATAGGATGTATTGGTGTTGTGGGCTTACTTCATCCAGTGATGCTAAGACTGGTGGTCCTCAGGTCTGCTTGGATGCAAACCTGGTTCAAAGTCATCTGAGAGGGATGGCAGATTGGAGTGTGTGTTATTCCCTATGTCAAGATTGAAGCTTCAAAAGTTATCACCTTATATTAGGGTTAGATCTTTAACAGAGGTCATTGAACTAGCTCTACTATATGCCTATGCAACTAAATGATTGTCTCAGATTATGCATGATTGGTGTTGTTGCAAAACTGTTGGATGTGGAGAGTAGGAAGAAGATTTGCTGTGTGGTATGGACTGTTCTCATGCCCATTTTGCACAACAAAGATCCCAAGATTGTCTCTACAGACTGAAGTAAGTGTTTGGGTTCTCTGACATGTGGTTAGCATTTCATTTTATATGCTGGCATGGTTAATTGCAATGACGTCAACCCTTTCTTCCAACTCAAACCTTTGTCTGTTGCAAGTCTATTTATGAATTGAGTTGCTCCAACCAGCTGTAATTAACCAAATTCTTGAGAAGCATTTTGTGAAATCAAGCACTCCTAGCTGATGTCACATGGGTATATAAGGTCTGGCTATGGCCATGGTAGAAGAGCTGGCAAGGAATTTCATCAGATTATTTCTGGCTTGTTACTGGTTGATTGCAGTTGAACCAAGAGAGCCACTATCTGATTTTAGATCAATAGTATATGTTCAAAATGTCTATTCTTTAACAGTCTTCTATCTGTTTCAAGTAGGAGAATATACAGCTTTTGCATATGTCTTGTTCTGTTTTGAATGAGTTGATGTTGTGTCAATTTTGTTGTTTCATTCTGGGCTTCAATCCTTTGATGTAATATGCTTCACCACTGAAACTGGTGATATTACCAAATTTTACCTGCTTTTGTTGTTTGCAATGTTGTTAAGAGTTTTCTTAGCAACTTGACTATGGTGCTGAAGGAACTACATTTGGTTAGTAGTTTGATACAGACAAACTGCTTGCTATAGCAGTAACATGCTGACAAAGAAATATGTTGATTGTAAAAAGAGAAGTGTGGCAGCTCTCGTGACAGCAGCTCTAGTGACCGGGTACCCTGAAAATAGTCTGTTGGAGATGAGAATGAAAAAGAACTTGAAAGATACAGCTGCAGATTTTTGTGAAGAAATTGTCTCATTGTTCATCTCTCTACCAATTTTGCAATTGGGTGGTGCTTTGTGGTATCATTCCATGGCTCTTTTGGCTTAATGTAGAAACACTGAAAATGCTGGAATACCTCTCCCTTTGACTTCATGCAGTAAATATTTTATAAGAGCTATGATCATCTTTAAACATTCATGACACACATCTGAATGATAAAGCATGTCTTAGTGACAGGGCAAACTGCATAGTTAAATTTTTGGGCACACAAGATTGAAATCACTGAACAGCATTGATTTGACCAGGGCTTTGCAGATTATCACACCATAGCAAACAAACCAATCAACAGTTAAGCTTTCTTGCATGCACATTGTCATACATTTTCTCTCAGACCATAGACTCTGGCTCTCTTCACACACAGTCTTCTATTTCTTTCCATAGTGTGGTGTTCTGTACTACATGGCAGTGATCTAGACACAAAGATCTTGAGATGGTTTACAACAGTAGTGCCACCTTTGTGTGGATAATTCCTATCCTCTATTGGGGCCAGTACATTATTGGACCACTGAGGTGCAGGAGAACATGCACTACAGTGCTTTGCTATCTTTGGCTGGAATCTTCTTCAGGTTATACCCATAAGAGGTACCAACTCAGACCAGATATGCTGTTCATTCTAGGATTGAATGGTAATTCTGTACCCAATGTCACCTTCTACTTAGTGTCTTTACAGTGGGTTCTTGGAGATTGTGTATGCAGTCCAGTCTCTTTTCCATAGTATCTTCTCTCTTACACAAAACTTGGGTCCAGAACATTGCCTACATGCATGCTATATACTTACTTCCAGCTGCTGCTTTGCTGAGATCTTCACACAGTTATATCTGTTCAATAATAACAGCATGAAGGTTGGAATTTGTCATTTACTTATGCTTGTTTGCTGAAAATCAGTTGAAAGGAAAACAATCCTTTGAGCAATGTACAGAACTAACAAATGCAGGCTGGATCAGATCACTGCTTTGCTCTTCACAGAGCTGGTGGTGGACCAGCAAAATAGGTTGTAAGGATCTACAACTGTAGTGCCAACACCTTCATCATCAGATTGATCCTCAAGGAAGCTTCCCCACCCAAACACAGCCATGGATGAATCAGGCAACTCCTCCAGCTCAGCAAAAAAGTCTTCATCCTCCATAGAAGATCTGGAAAGAGATTCCAGCATGAGATGTTCATGCGACTCAGTATAGGACTGCACTACAATCTGCATTTGTCCTGAAGAATCCACATTGAGAGGTTCATGCAAAGCTCCTGGAGATCCTGTACTGTGATGAGTGTCTGAGGTGCTGAAAGTTATGGCTCCAGATAACAGCTTTTCATTAGTTACTGACACTATCTCAGCCTTCGATTCATCATCTGCACCATTGGCAAACTCTTCCTCCTCTTGAACTACCATCTCATGCATGGAATGGGCATCACATGGTCTTGCAGGTTCTTCTGACTCTGCTTTCAGTTCTGCTGCTGTGTCTGAGGATCCTTGCTTCTCCAAACTAGCCATGCTGCAGGTCCGAGCTGAACCACTGGGTTCCTTGTGTGGGGAGGTGACTCTGGTGGATCCTGCAAGTGAGTTGCGGTGAGAGGGCCATGGATGGTTATGCTCAGCAGTATAACTGACAATCAGCTTGGATGGATCATTGCGGCTTCGTTCCACTTGTTTTCTGGCTAAACAGCCTTTGCTGCTGCTGCACCTGTAGTATCCTCTGCAAAAACATGGACAAATTTATTACATGTGAACCCCATTTCACTACTCTCTACCTTACACTCCAGTCTAGACTCATTATTTCACCTTTATCTAATCCCATTTCTTCAAGTATTGAGCATTCATATCCTCCTGTCTAAGTATGTCATTTAATTCAAAAATAGAAGCAGGCCTCAGATTCTTTAAACAGATGGGCTCAAACCATCACTTGCTAAAATTATGCTTTATTTGGAAGGAGTTCATGTATCTTCAGGTGTGGATGCATGCAACAGTCTGCTGCGAGCCTCAACATGCTATTTACTCAAGTTCTAAGACTCAAGAGGTTGAACACACACCTTGGATAAGGGGAGCCTTTGATAGGTTTTTGGCCATACTTTCTCCATGCCCACAGGTCGGCTGAGACATCTTCACTGCTTGACTTTCCTCCATTCCCTACCACTGAAACAAGGATGGTCCTCTTCTGCTGTGTCTTTCTGCAAATTAAGACCGTTCTTTCTGCTCAGATCTTTTATCCTCCTCACTCTTCCTATACAGAACTTATAGAAATTGCTTACCAGTTTAAAAACGACTGCATGTCATATACTGCAAAGAGGGAAGAAAAATGACACAAAAGTCTGCACACTTTTCATGACCGCTGAGGAGTAAGAACACACAGAATCCCAGAAACTTTATGCACTTTGGATGTTAGATTCTCCGGATGCACGAAGCTATGGCAACTGTATCTGCTACTTTGGAGCTAGTGGTGAATTCAACCCCTAGCACCACTTGCAAGGTAGCCGTGAGTTCTAGCGACTAGGTGTGGGCTTATGCGCGAATTGATCGAGTAGCTTGACTATCTCGAATAAGATCGAATGGGGTTTCCAGTTTGTGGAGAGAAAGTAGTATAATGAATTTGCACCCAAAAATCCAAATGGGCGGCTGCTCCCGCAATGTCACATCTTTTTGCTGGAATGTTCAGAAACACGTTCAGAACCCAGCTTTCCAGCGATATCAATATACAGTAGCAACTCTGAAATCCTATACATGTTTCTGTCTCGCCACTCTTCCTGGTTGAGGGTTCACAATCCTTCACTAAAATTTTCTGAATGCGGACAGGAGGATTAAAGCGTCCACTGACTTCTCCCGGTTATACGCTTTCAAGTCCTTGAACAACAAGTAAACTCCTTTGTCCAGCTTGCAGATTGGTGAAAAACTGAGATGAGTTAACTGAAGTTGCAGACTCATGTGGTTTGGGAGGTTATGAGAATTCTTTCTGTTAGAAAGTACCTTCGCTTTGGGCCTTGAGGGTTCGAGTCGGCAGAAACCGCCGGAAGCTCACTCTCTTTTGTTGGTGTGATCTCTTGCTCAATCTTCGCAGTCAATGGCTCAACCGCCGCGAGAGCTTCATCCGGTTTCCGAAGACGGCCGGCTTCACTAATTTTATCGGGTGAGAGGTCTTCGGGATTCGCAGCACGACAGACATTACCAGAGCTTCGCGTACGAGACTCGACTGTCAATGAGTTACTGCGTCGCGTAACGGGATGTTGGGCTGCTCCTGCGGTTGTCGACAATTGCGAGGCATTCTCGCTGGACTCTGCCACCACGTTGCAAGGGCTTGTTCTTAACCCCATCCGCTTCGGGATTGGCCATGAGTGTTGAGTCGACGTTTCAGGAGCTGAAGCTCCGGCGAAGAGTTGGCTAGCGTCTTCGACATTAACAAGATTCAGACTAGCAGAAGATTGTACAAGGGTCTCATCGTCAACAGCTTTTTTCTTCGTGCACGACGAAGCCTCCGAGGATTCTCGGAGGCCAACAGAGTCCGGCAAGTTAGAAGCTCGCATACCTGTGCCGTTGGAGTCCCCAACCTCGCCCTGAGAGTCCATGCTGCTGTGAGCCGATGGCACTAAAGTAAGTAGAGCGTCGACGCTATTAGAGCGACAGGCCTTGACAATCGCTGGGTACTCTTCAGAGATGGTACTGGTTAGAGACTGCGAGTTATCTAAAATTGATGAGGTTTTCGTACGCTGATCAGATAGCTCTGATGAGGATGGAGAACCCAAGCGACCTGGCATATTGCATGCACCTGCACACGACGACCCCTTCATCCAATATCTTCCAGTAACTGAGCTCACTGATCGCCGCACTGACAATGGTAGAAATTGCTCATGTTGTCCCTGGCCGCGATAGGCTGATCTCCGACTGGTGATATTCTTCAAGCCAGGTGTAGAATCAGTTGGAAATTCTCGAGTTTCAAACCACGGTGTTAGAACCAAGGTCGTGCACCTTTGGGCTCACCTACGAAGCAAGTGACCCTCGCAAGCTTGCAGCCGAATAGATTCAGCACGGTAATTGCAGCAGCTCACTGAAGCATCTAGTTCTGTTCTTTAGGTTCCGAGCGCCACATTGAGATTCTGTACATCCTAGAGGCTTAAAGGTCGCCCTCTTCTCCATTGACGACTCTCTCTTGGCGTCTTCACTGTTTGCCTTGATTTCCCGGGGCTTATAACAAGGAACTGAACTACAATGACGCAACTCTTTTGCTTCTACCTAAGCAAAACACGGTGAAAACCTATAGAGAACCAACTGTCATGTTGTTCGCTTTCCTATTCCGCGCGTTCTGACGCCTTATTGCTAGCCACCAACAATACTTCTTTGAAATAGAAAGCCTTGACGAGTGCTCCTCGAGAGTCAGATCTTGATTCCCACAAAGATAATAAGCCCAGGTTCTGCTCACAACTAGCTACTCATTCTCTACAGGGAGAAAGAGCGAGGAGACTAGTTCCTATATCAAAACGCGACACCTCGCGAGTGCTATACAGGAAAAGAAAGAGCATATACGACCAATGTTACACCCGCCGACAGAATCGTGATGTGCATGCGAATACGAGTAAATGATGCGTTCAGTAGACTAGTGCACTACGGGTCCCTCGAAACAGTGGGAAATGCATAGATTCCAGGAAGCTTGTCAACCTCATCACGTACCCTTACCGTCCTCTAAGCCCTTGATGAAGAGTCTTTATCTTGAAAAAGAAAACAGAGAAAACAGAAACTACTCCAGTAACCCAAAATGGTCCAAACCACCAACAGATGACAAAACCGTACCAAGCACTCGTTCCTATACGAGACGGAACACCGGGAGACTAGAATTTAGAGTGCACTCACAGCATCGAGAAGCTATTCAGTCTAAAATGCTATCTCCCAGGCCACCCGCCACCCGACACCCAAATAGAAGAAACAGTTGGAGGTCAAACAGTATCCGCTGCAAATGAGGAGGGCCCAGGTAATACATAGAAGAACTGGAGCGAGCACGATCGATGAAGAAGGGGCAAATGAAGGCAAATGGAGAAAGTGAGAGCCGCAGACACAGAGAGAGAGAGAGAGACAGAGACAGAGACAGAGTGAGAGAGAGAAGGGGAGGGCGTGGGGAAGACGAAGATGGGAGTGAATGAGTGTGCAACGTGCAATGCGGCAGGCGACATGGAAGTTGCGAGCGTCACGAATGGCGCTGACCTTCGGAAACACGTTCGACGACGGGACCCACTTGCGTGGCTCTTACCCCTGTCTGAAAGGCTACATTATATCCTTTTTCTACGGCGGAGAAACGCTTCTATATTACAACAATCGTGCGCCGTTCAGGAAATTGAATTTTGTAAAATTTCCAAAAGATTTCCAGCGCATCTTGTGATGTCCATTTCCGCACAGGCCGCAATAGATCTCGGAAAAGAAATTTTGGAGGGGGCAGGGGGCAGGGGGCAATCGATTCCAGATGTTATCGAACTAATTCTCAAAGAAGCTTTCCAAATTGTGTGCATCTTTTTTGTTGAACAAAGGAATAGCTGGTGTGGGTTGAGGTACACTAAATTTTTGGAGTATTTGAAAAATACTTGCACTTAGGGATTTCTTTGGTAGATTGGACAAAAGGTGAAATAAATTGAAGCCCCAATGTACTGGAGCAGAATGATGAGGATGGCTGGAATTTTCGGTTCCTGAAAATTTGAAAATTTTGGTTTTAAGAAAATTTTAGAACTTAGTCTGTTCTACTCCATAAGTACCCCCAGTTTATTATGGGGGTATTAGCCCAGGCCAAAAATGGTGACAAACAGTTTTGGAACTAGAAATTTCATGCAGCCAATGGGAATGCTCAGCATGCACTCAAAGTGCCTTGATTTTTTTCTTTTAAGTTTTGGATTAGGGGGGGGGGGATTTTTTCATTTTTCTTTTGTTCCCATCATGTTCCCAATATGTTCCCTAGGTTTCCAATGTGTTCCTCAAGGCTGTTCCCAATAGCACCTCGCTTTAATCCCATATGTTTTGCCCAAAGTCCTCACCTTCTCACCTATATAGGTAGGCCAAAAGGGAGAGGCACTCTATCTTTCTATAGAATCTTCTATTCTGCGGAGCCTGCATAGTTGCAACTATTTTTTGCAATGGGCCAATCAAACTGTCTCATTGCCAAAAAAAAAAAAAAAAAGTTGGACTTGTGAGACACCCCCAACTAATTAATTTGAAACAGAAATAAGTACCCTCCATGTTTGGATGAAAAATGTATCTATGTTAATATTATGCTTGATTAGAGGAATTTTATTTCTAGAGTAACTGAAGTTCCGGTTTTCTGTTGGGGGGCAGGGGAGTAATGGAAATATCGGTAACTGCAGTGGTGAATAGGAAGGATTTGACTTTGGCGGTGGGCCAGGGTGAATGGTTACTTACCCTGATACCACCTTCTTGAGTGAGGCCTCTGAGAGGCTATATTTAACTGAGGAAATGTTGAATTTGGACTCCACACTCTGATTGAGTCTACGCATGGGATATTTTTAGTGTTTAGAAGTCACCCAAAGGTTTTTACTTTTTATCTAAGTAGTGTATGTGCTAGTTCGCCGGAAGTGGCTGGGAATAGCAGCCACCAGTGCAACACAAGGGATGGATGTTGGGCGGACAGGCAACACTTTTCCATTGGGTTCCAGTTTCCCAGCTAACTATGGTATTTAGCTCAGTTTTACTGCATTTGTTACCTACCTACTAACAACTCAGTAGCCCTTACCTACTCACTAACCATGTACATGCGTGTATGGACCTAATAGCCACCTATTGTCCCAACTACGTACCTACCTATTCACCTATTGTCCCAACTATGTGCCTACCTATCCAACTCACTTTTTACAGGACAGGTTAGCAAGCTGAAACCTGACTCCAACTGGGTTGGGCTTCATCCCTAACCAAGTCAGTAAGTTATAGGCTTCCAAATGGATGGTGCCTTTTTGGTTCATTCTGGCCATAGATGATGGGGTCAGCAGGGAACCACAACCAAATTAAGTGACAACAAATAGCAATGGGCATGACAAAAGGTGACAAAGAACAACATCATCAAAGACACCTGCCTAGAATCTCATAAAGCTCCAAGAAGAAAATTTTAGAGTATTTGCAGGTCACATTTACATAATGTAAACATTGGCAGGGCATTTCAGGAAACCAAAAGCCTACAGGAACGGGCATTCCAATTTTCAAAATGCTCACTTTGTGTCAGACAATGCCCCACTCCTCGCCCATTACCCTACACTTAATTATGGAAGATGGCAACTTGCATAATGGATTAGGGCCCATGTTGCAAGAACGGCTCCTTCCTCGAGCCTTACATTGACAAAGATGGTGATGGAACATCAAATCTGACATAGATCAGAATCAGAAGCAATATCACACATTATTTCATGTTGTTCTTATTGCCCTGTCCTGTGTCATCCATGCCCCTGCTGTCATCCCCTATTGTTTCTGTTGTTCCCCTGTTATCCATCATCACTCAAACAAATCTTCCTGCCCTTGTGTTGCCATTCAGCCAAACCTAGTAGCCACATGGAGTTAACCTATCCAATTTCTTTTGTTTAAATTACTCTCAGCATCCGGCAAATTGGACATCAGATGAATCCTTAAACATTTTGATGTCTTGTCCCTCTTGTCCTTTTGACAAACACAAAGTCCTTCGGTCATGAGACCATGGATTTTTTTTAAAAATCCATAAGAAAAATCAGTACATTATGTGGTTTGTGACGGTTGGTATTCCTTGAAATAATAGAAGAAATTGATGAGGGAGATCAGATAG
>Ga0209208_10003120_pt1 | contig 23830 bp, 16 predicted proteins | sample S1TSphfallax_3_FD_187694 | JGI IMG/M metagenome (GOLD analysis project Ga0209208, IMG submission 187694) | Host-associated microbial communities from peat moss isolated from Minnesota, USA - S1T2_Fd - Sphagnum fallax MG (SPAdes) (version 2) | ecosystem: Host-associated > Plants > Peat moss >...
CAATTTTTACTCCAAAAATCAGCAAAATCAGTCAAATTTACAAAAGGGAAACACACTTCTCCAAAAATTTCCCAATTCTTTGGCTCAAAAAAGCACTAATTGGGTTGAATTTTTTTTCCATATGGTCCATTTTTTTAAAATTATATTTGTGATGAACAAATAAGAAGAGAACTTGTTTAGGGTTTTGGGATTATAAAATTGGTTAAATAAAAAAAGTACCAAAAATGTTGGTAAGAAGGAGCGATGTTGAAAAGGTGAAAACTTGTTGTGATGATAATTTCAAGCAAGTGGATGTTTCGAGGTAGTGGAGTCTCTAAAGGTAGTAGCACAATGTATGAAAGGTTCTTGGATTCTGAAAATGAGAGGATATAACCATATTGAAATCAAAGCAATCCTTTTTGAAAATCTCCAATTATTACTAGAGCTTCGTGCTTTTTCAATTTTTACATTAATTTATCTACCTTGGGCATCATTACATTATCCTTCAAGCTTCACACCTCACACCTTAAGATTACTTTCAACGCGTGTCTAGGTGGGGTAGGACGGAGTTTCTGTTTTGTAGAATTGAGCTACATTACATCGCACAGCTTCTTGTCGCATAAATTTAGCAAAGCAATGATAACATGAACGTTTTGAAAGAACTAGCTACTCGAAGAGTTCTAATATGAAGAGGCCCAACATACTTCCAATAAGCTAATTTCATAAGTAATAATCTTTTTACAAATTTAAACAATCAATGATATGAACTATGAGTGACAAAAGGAATGTACCAAAAAGTAATCCAAATAAATAAGAAGGTATCTTACCTCCCTCCATCTGTTTGAAATTTGCTCCTCCAAGGAGAATTTTTAAAGGGTACCCACCATTTTATACATCAAAATTTGATCATCCAATATTCGTGGTAAACGGTGTTATGAATTAAACAACTATTGGGGATATTTTTAATACATATCCCGTACGATTCAAATAAGAAATGAAAATTGTATTGCCAAATTTTAACTTTGCGTGTAATGAGGCCTTTGTTTGTTTTATTTTTGGCGTGTCGCATGAATTGGCGTTCTGTTTGCTAAGAGCGAGGAGGCTAATTTTCCGATTCATACTTTTTTTTCAAGGTTTTCATAATTGGACTTTAAACCCATTTCATATGATGGGAGTTGTTGGAGTATTAAGAGCTACTCTTGATTTTGAAGAAGGGCAAATAGTTAAATTATAGTAGAAGCCATTAAATTGGGGCCTTTAAGTAGCCAAGCGCATAATGAAACTTAGTTCTTTTTATCTTCCCTGAGGTAAAGCACAGAAAGGTAAAGTAAATGAATCCAAGGAGCATGACTTTCTTAAAGATAAGTTTATAGAAAAAAAAGATGCAACTCCATTTTCTTTGATTAAATTACTGAGTTTGTGTTTGTTTGATTACTTGATTCAAAAGCAACTATTTGCAATGTTATACACACTTTACCTCATAAGATACTTCAATAAGGTATTTTTCACTTGTGATTCAATAGAAAGATATTGAAGTAAAAAACGTGAGGGAGTACAAAGGACATTACAAGTTTGAAGATTGTTGAGAGAAAAAGGTGACAATTGACTTCACATTTTTTTTATTGTTTATACTTTTTAATGGCACCATTTCCACCATTAGTGTACACATTGCTACAATGCATTTAATTGTATATGTGGTTAGGAATGAAGGCTAGTTCTATCACTTATTGTATTACTTTGATATTGTAATAGAACATTTTTTACAAATTTATGAAAATTCTTTTTATCTTTAGCAATTAGATGGAAAGTGATGTACATCATAAAAAAGAAAGGTAAGGAGGACAAAACAACAACCAAGGCCACTTCTCATTGAAATTGATGAAGCAAATGTAAATGCTTTTGATAATGATTTGTTTGCAAATATATTTTAATCCCTAATTAAGAGCCTAAGCCCATTTTATGATCGTTTTGCCTCTATTTGGGCCTTAAATAAGAGATTGGTCCAATCTATTTGTCCATGAATCAAATTGCAAATCTAAATATTAAATTCAAAGTTTACAAATTCATAATTATTTGATAAAAAATTTAAATCAAAACTAAGCAAAGGATGATGAAATAGCAAAACAATACAAGATTAAGCAAGTGTTACCCAAGGTTGGATTTGAAAATTCATTGGCTAAAAAAAACTTTTGACATGGATTAATCCATGTAGTCTAATATGGCACTCAATCACAATGATTAAGTTAATAATTCATGAAAAAAAGAATTCAAATCAAAATGTGATTCTTCAAATAACAATGAAGCCTTCCAAGTTTTGGAATGTGAATGTGAGAATCCTTGTTTGAATGGAAGGTAAATTTGAATATCAAAATGGAATTCAAAAGGGTGTCACTTTTGGGTCAATTCTTAAATGAGTTTCCAAAGTTAGTCCACTTCATTTAAGATCCCAATTTGACAACATGTGGCTTCAATATTAAGATCTTTGTTTGACCCTATGAAGAGTCATTTTTGAAGGCAGTAAAATGCTTGTTTGATCATATCAAAAGTCATAGAATATTTATTCGAACATATTAAAAGTCATTTTAGAAGGTAGTAAAATTTGTAAACAAGCTTAAGATTGTAAATGCATTAGGTACAGAAGTAATGCTTGACATGTTTAGCCTCGGTTTGTTCCCTTTCCTTCTCCTTTTTAGGATTTGAACAATTTTTTTCACAAAACCTGATCTTATTGGGTTCTTTTGCATAACATACTCATGTTACACTAAATTCATAACCTACCATGTTATGTTGGTGGACATTCATGGCAAACAATGTAGCCCAACACATTTGTTGATGTGTCATCTTCCACGTAGGTATTAGGGTTTCCCTTCAAAGCATTTTTCAAATTCTTTGTCAAAGAAGTTCAATAATAAAGGTTTGCAAATTCTTTTAAAACTTACTACAAGTGAAAAAATTCATGCTTTTAATAGTCATTAAGGTTCACTTGGTTGTGTTTCGAGGCTATTTTGTTAAATGACATACACACACACACATATATTGGGTTCAAATTGGGGGGGGAATGAACTATGGTTATGAGACCAAACTATGAATTTGATTGCCTTGCAAACTAGCATTCCACAATCTTTTGATGATAACAATTAGTTTGATTGTGTGAAGAATCAAACCTCCAATAAGGTATGCAACAATCTTGCATACTCTTGGATGTGTAATTGTTGTTTACAAATTAGGCACACGGGTTTGATCTTACATGATTATGCAGTTTTTGTGTATTATTCTCAAAACATCTATAATTGGGTGCACCCAAATTGATGCATTTTGGTAAGGGTGATTGTAGGCCATTCAACACACTAATTTCCCACCACAAGAGTTACGATATTTGTCCCAAACCTAGTAGACGATTCACTAAAAAGGAACATAAATGAAATTTGCATTCACAACATCCTTTTTAAGGTCACTTTGAGAATCAAATACATACACAAGATGCTACATAAAATAAGGACAAAAGAAATGGGCTAATACACACAAACATGTATTAAATAATACATTACATACAACTAGCTATGGGACAAAGCCTTAAGCATATAAGGATTTATAGTCTAGGTTTTTTTACATGTATGGTAAGCAAAGGGCTTTTGTTAATATCACAAGGAAAATTAGAACCAAATGAAATTTTTACAATTAAACCTTGTAATCCAACAAAACTTCTTGGGATAGTAGATGATTTAAAGGGAGTCACAAAACTATCTATAGAAGCGAAATTTTCATATGTACATCTATGTGGTAGGACCATGTTTCATGATTGTGCATGTACCTTGTCGCAACCCTGGCTTTGGGCTCGCGACCAAGGCAAAAGCGGTTGCAAGGGTGCGAGCCTAGGGGAAGCCCGGGAGTCACATCAGAGACTCCCGGGAGTGTAGGAGAGTGTGAGGGAGTGAGCCTTCACACTCCCAAGGCAACTCCCACTTTGGGAGAAGGAGTCCCAGTGGACTCCCAAAATTTCAAAGACCGATTTGAGGGGTCAAAACTCAATGGCTTGTGGCGTTCTTTGTATCATTGGAAAGCTCTTAGAACGTAGATGCCTGAAATGGGCTCGCATTATTCATTTGAACATCTGAAACACAAATTATGGGCAAAAGAAGGGGCCGGGAGTCGAACTGCTAGTTTGACTCCCGACTAGAAAAAGTCGGGAATCGACCCAATTTACTTGGCTGCAAACGATGTGCCACATACCGTTTGAAATCTCTCGACAAGAGCTACAACTTTGCTTTAGACCGCATTTCGATCCAAGGTCTGCTCACAAAATTATGGGGCTCCAAAGTCCCAGGAGTCCCGGTTGCCTAGATTTCGGGACTCCCACGCGGGAATCCCGCGGGAGTCCCGGGAGAGAAAAACCATTTGGATGTGGGCCCCGTGAAGAGGTGCAGAGTATACTATAAGGGGGAAGGTGGTGGCTTCCCCCAAGTCCGGGCCGTGGTGAGTCTTGTTTGTCCGTGTTGCCCGTGGCTCGTCTTAGCACCAAAGGTGCTCCAACTATGCACTAACCACTTTGTGTGGGTTGTGTGCAAGCCCGTGTGAATGAATAAAATTGTCAATTTTTCCTAGTCCCATCTTGGAGCTCCAACACGCCCCTCAACCCCTCAAAGTGTTGTGAGCTAGGGAGCGTGCCCCGACTCCTCCCTCTTCCGCTGTCTTTCATTTGGACTCACATTTGAGTCCTTCAAGGAGTTGGGAATGCGTCATACCCTTTGCCTTGCATTACCTTTAGTTCACCTTGTCATGTTTTGCACTAACAACCTCTCATGTTAATATACCAAGAAGCACATTGTAGCATGGTAGTTACGTGAACTAAAAAGGTTTGTAACATGTAAAATATAAGGGGATAGTTATAACATGCCCAAAATTTTCATTATGATATTGGGAGTAGTTGGAGCAACTTTTTTTATTATGTTCATATTACTATGAGTTGGTTGTCATGCATCATCCATACTTTCACATCAACTTTAATAAAAAATATCAATGCCCATAAGACTTATTTCTATAATGGTTCACCTATTCTATATTTTGTGGCCAACCCCTACAAATGAATTGTTTTCTTGGCTTGGTTTCCATGGTTTACAAATTTTATCTTCACCTATATGTTTATTAGGTTGTAACCCTTGCCACAACTTTCTATACATCGAGCTTGGAAGTGAACACCATCTTTTCCATCTTTTTTAACTCCCTATTACACAATCATATGTTGCAATGGCATCCTTTCTATAATGTACCTTCATAGAGCTTTTGTGACAGAGATTGGTGGTATTTGTACATTGCCAATGAATAATTGAAATATGTTAATTGAACATATTATATATACAATTTAATTGAATATATTCCCTTTTTAATTAACATGTTATTATGAAATTTGGAAAGTATTTCAATGAGTAAGAAATTACACCACAAGCCCACAAAACTATCTGAGAAGATTATAAAATCAAAGATAGAATTTAGGTGAAGAAGAAACCCAACTTGTATGGATTTTTTATCCATACATTATTGGATGCCCCTTTGTAATGTCTATCAACACATAAAAATTAGATGGTTTATTCATATTATTCTCATTCTATGGGCACTCCGGCAACACAATAAAAAAAACAATGTTCATATTTGTGGGAACTTGCATAGTGAAAATGAGTGTGAACCTCTAGACCTAAGGGAGGGTTATTGTGATTTTCACTACGATTATGTCAAAAAGGGAGAGAGTACAATCAAGTGAGGCAAATACATGTCTATGATTCTTTAATCAAGTGAGACAAAATGCATGTTTGGCCTTACTAGTGCAAATTGGCTATCCATGTCTACAAGATGAAAAATTAAAAACCATGGTGAAAAGCAAAAGGCCTAGTATATTCCCACCATATATGCACATTAAGACAAAATGTTCTTTTAATACAAAGTTTACCATCCACCATGGTCCATCCATTGCATATTAATATAACAAAAACCTTAAACCCAAAGACCAAAAGTAAATTTTAAATAGGTCTTGCATTATAATTGTTACATTTAAAATATTTGTAACATGTGGTAACATGTACAAAGTACCATTAACAAATGTTACAAAAAAGGACACATACAATGCATCCATAAACCTTGTTGAAATGTGTTATGCATGATGTTTGGCAAAAATGGAAACCAAATATAAATGAGTTCATACAATTTGTTTATATGTTAACTTATGAATATTGATTCGGTGCCTATTCTAACATTATGGTTTGAAATTTAGAGATTTATTACAAACAAGTCCATAAACATTGCATAGATTTGATCATGTAAGGTTGTTTATAAAACATTTCGTAACATTGCATCTAGTTTCTTGCTAATCTCCTACAATACAATGAGGGTGAAAGCACACTAAGGTGTCACAATTTCGGCAAATTAGAGTCTCTTTTCAAAATCCTTTTCTAGTGTAATTGAAAATTGGCTTAAAATATGAATATTTAGATGATATTGAAAATAAAGTTTTTTTCCATTTCCAATTTCAAATCATGATGTTATACGACATATAAAAAATATTTTAAAATATTTATCTTTAATGATTTTAAAAGCTTTTAAAATAATTATAATTTTTAGAAATTTAAAAAGTCCATGACATAAAATTAAAATCACATTCCATTCATTCAATGGATTTTTAATTTCTTAAATTTAATTCATCCAATATCTCGAAGTTTCAAACACATAAAATTAACACATTGTAAGATAAAAGTCCATATCCATGAGTTTTGCAAGTGTGACAAGGTTTCAAAAGTCCATTACTTATTGGCTATCCATGATTTTTATTTTATTTTTTCATTTTGGAAGGTTGATTATGATAGATGTAAATAAGTGAGTCCCTTTTTTATTATTTCAATGGATCTTATTTTATTTATTTTCTTGTACTTAAAGAATACATGAAAAATTGCCATTGTGATGTCCATATAAGGTCATTGTAATGTGCAAACACCCATAACATGCACATGTATTCAATATTTTGAATTATATGTTTAAAGTAATGGAATATATAACAAACATGTGAATAGTTAGACATATATCATTGCCATGAGATTAACAAATTGTACATGCAATCGAAAGCATAAATGAACATTAATGGGCACGTTACCGAAAGTCTACATCTTAATATAGGTAGAAAGGTCAAGATGTAATGTTCATAGGGTGTTATGTCTATTAGAATTAATTAATGGCTAACATTTCCTCCTCCACTTTCTCTTCCATTATAAGTAGTAGTAATGATGATGGTTACAACATGTTCCTTTCCATCCCCTGTAATAGAAGTAAGAGTCATTTTGTGTTAAATGATCAAGGTGAAGTTGCAAACCCTAATCCCCTATAATCAAATCTCTATGAGGAAGTTTTAGGTTCCAAACAATTGGGTAGTCATTATACTTTTGTTTACATTGGATGGAATGTCACTGACAATGACATCTTCAATCTACAAATGTGTACATACAAAGATTCACCAACTGACTATATAAGTAATATGTCTAAGAAGTTGGGGCCATCAATAACTAGTACTATGTTATAAATGGTTGCCATAGGTTCCACATGAACTACAACCTATTTAAAAGCTTGACTACTACATTTATTAAGTTCAATGTTGGGCTTGGTAGTGGTTCCATCTATAAGAGTAGAAATATTGTTGGCAAGTTCAATAAATTTTAATATATCCTTTGATGGTGTTGGTGGTGAATCAAATCCATTGGTTGACATGTGTTGATGTTGCATTGTATTTGCGCAACTGTAATCTTCACTAGTAGTAATTGGTCCTAGTGCAGTTGTAAAAATCAAATGTTCACCATTGATGAAGTTTATAAATCCATATGCAAACAAAACTTGTTATTTGTGCAAACACACCCAATAGACATCTAGACTATCTTTAAACATAAAAACAACTTTTTTTTTAACATAACACTAGTTTTTCTTTTGATAGAATAGGGGCTTATCTCTAGACTAAACATAGTTTTTTTTTAGACTTAACATGAGGTTTTCTCTAAACATACCAAAAAAATTTATCTAAATTTAACATACCTTTTTTCAATATATTGAATTATAACTTCTCTTTAGACTTAACTACAACCTTTATTTAAACTTGAATGTAATTTTATTTGCAACTCCTAGTACTTGCATCACAAGCAATCCCAAACTTTGCAAATGTAATTTTATTTGTAATTCTTAGTAATTACATCACAAGCAATCATAAACTTTACAAATGATTCATAGTATCTGCATCATGTGTAATCCAATCACAATTAGGATCTTTTATGAATTTTAACTAGCCAGTGACATGCTATTGCAAGTAATTATTTTCAAACATATTGTCCTTCTATTGCCATGCCTTAAGGAATTTGGGTTTGTTTGCCACTGTCATTGTTTCCATCATTCGTAATTGTTCATTTTGTATCTAGTTGATGTACTCATCCCACCATTCATTAATTGGACATTTGAATAATTCAAATGTTAATTCCACTTGTTGCTTTCATTATTGGGATGAAGAAACATTTGTACAAGTTGCAACAAAAAAAACCCCTCTTCTTGTAACATCCTTTTGATTGGAACCCATGGCCGAAAATTGAAGCTTAATCCAATCCATTCCAGGATGTTGTCCTTGTTCCCTCCTTTAATAAGGTGACATAAGGCTACAAACTCCACACAAATGTGAACATTTTTAAAATTAATACACTCCCTGATGTTTGCCATATTTGTTTTGTCTTTTGCATGTTACAAATAGCTATCCCTATAGTCCTTACCTCTTCTTTGTTGCATGTCCATGGGAATGGTGGCAAAACAATATGTAGAAGCGAAACACCATAGAAAATGTGGTACGTAGGATGTGATCCCTAGGTAATCTACTCCATGTGAAGAGCCACCCTAGCTTCCCAATCTTGCATTTTCTTCTTTACATATTCAAGCCTTTTTTTCCTTGCCATGATTATTTTGCCTAGAAGTCCTTATTTAACATATTCCAATAGTGCTTGAATTCTTCATCCACAATAGCTTGATTGTGGACACATTTGACATAGAGAGTGCTGGAATTCTTAACACTATTCTTGTATTGATTTAATTTCTATAGCCAACATATAACAAGTTAGAAGTTAAACCCTACAACAAAGTTGGTAAATGAGAAAACATAACAAATGATTAAATTCAAAATGCAAATGTAGTTCTCTTATCAATTCTACAAATGACCAGCCATATGAAGACATAAATATGTCCTCAACCTAGTCATCCCATTTATTGTTTTCAAACTTCTTGTTTTGCTACAATCTTATATATAAAAGCAACAGTGGTGGTGTCTGTCTGGTGGAATCTTCCAGGCACTGCCCATTCCCCAGAAATAACTCATTTGAACACACTGAACAAGGCGTTCTTAACTGTCTCAGTTTTTGGCCACCTGGAGTTTGCTTGCACTGGGGGGGTTCACCAAAACCTAGACATGGAATTTTTAAGGACATGATTTTCAGGACGTGAGATTTCAGTTTTGGGATGTACACGGTGTGGGTTTCTAAGACCCAAACCTGGAAATTTTTTAGACATGATTTTCAGGACGTGGGATCCTCAGTTTTTGGAGACCTGGAGTTTGCACTCCGAGTTTCCAAGACCCAAAAAGACCTGGGAAATTTTAGGATATGGTTTTCAGGACATGGTTTTCAAGACTTGGGATCTCAACTTTGGGGCCTGGGAAATTTTAGGATATGGTTTTTAGGACATGGTTTTCAAGACTTGGGATCTCAACTTTGGGGCTTGGATTTTCACATTCGCGGTTTCCAAGATCGAAACCTGAAAAAAATTTAGGACGTGATTTTCAAGATGTGGGATCTCAATTTTGGGACCTGGATTTCACACAGGGGGCTTCACATGATCCAGGACTTGGAATTTGTTTGGCACATGATTTTCAGGACATGGATGGGGAACCAGGTGACTTCACAGTGTTCGAAGGTCACATGCACCCACTAGTCTGGATTTGAATCCATCAATAGTATCCTTTTCCTAGTCATAGTGACATAACATGTATGGTAACAACACAAAAAGATTAGGGACACGTTTCAATAAAACATGAGGAGGAGGAGATGGTTGCCAATTCATGGTAACCACATGTTATATTTATGTACATGCAGAGACCAACGCACCTTTACATTCAGCCTCAAATAACCCTAACTCCTTGGATAGGAATTCTTCTATGAGATCAACAAAAGGAAAGTTGGAAGTTGTCACTAACTTCCAGGATGATGAATCATGTGGACAAGATGTCATGTCAAAAATGTAGTTGCACTTTTACACTAGATGCCATGCTACAATTTGGTGTTGTAGCTTGTAACTACTTCAACCTTGGTTTTTCCAAGTCCATATGCATGCTAGGTAATTGTCGATCCTTTTCAGCACTTTCTACTTCTATAACATGAAGCCCATCGAAATGTTGATCTTTGGATGGGGATGTAAAGTTTGGAGTAGATATAAACCCACTATCATGTTCATTTCTGCTATGAAATTTGTCGACTGCCCACCTAGCCACCTTCCTCAATCTTTTTTGAACTTGCATTTTGCAAGGCTTCTAGGTTTCAATTCTAATTTGTTGCTTTATCATTTGTTGGCTATTGGCACTACCTCCATCCTTGACAACTATAGGTATTATCTCCTTTTTTTTTTAATGGTTTTGACTGTTTTTGATGCTATCCATCAACCGCAAACTCTTCCTTCGACACTTCAAGTATATTTGCAATCGAGGTGGAGTTGTGGTGTTTTGCATCATACCTTATAGGTGGTTCTAATCCATGGAGTGTTTTGAATGAACAAACCTACCTTATGATTGTATCAACTACAACTTTTTGATCTTGCTCCTTGTCAATTTTTGCTTAATTTTTAATTGGCAAGTGAGAAGTTGATTTCTCATCATTGAACATGTGCTTTAGTTTTTTTGTTTCTTGGGTAGATTTGAAGTTGGGGTACACTAATAATTGAACATGTTTACCTACGTTTGGATAAAAGGCTGCTTTGTTGTAGCCTTTATGCCAATGTTACGAAAGCCTTTGCTTGCAGGCCACTTTCCACCACAATAGATGTAAAAAACATCTTGCCACCCTTTTGATGTTTTGTCATTGTCCTTAGGTGTCACCTAACATGTTGGCATGTTTTTAAATATTAGTAACTTGGGTAAATATTTTCATGTTCAACATGTAAAACCATGAGACCCAAGTTTGTAACCACACTCACTTGTTGTGACTTAAACAAATATGGATAGTGATATAAAACACTTACCTTTATTATTACAAACTCCACTTTTAGTTCATTGTAAAGCTCATGCATAACAAATTGCTCCACAAATTTTTCATAACCTAGATTGACATAGTATCAAACCAAACCATGAACAATTAGGTGTTTTTTTGCCTTTTGCAAACAACATTGTGCTCCTAGGTTTATTGTCCATGTTCTTTATAGCCACTACAACACTTGATACCGTAACAATACCCAAGTCAGATCATAACATGAATCCCAAATATAAATTGCTTATTTTTTCTTAAAACATTTTGCAACATGTACAAATGATAAACAACAAATATGAACACATGAATGAGGGACTTAAACTTATGATATGTGTTGAATAAATAAAGAAATTTATGGTTTCATGTTTAGAATTCTAAATAGTTTCATGTTCATATCACTCTTCTCACATCTATAGATTCCTTCCCATGCTTTTCACCTCAAAAGAAAACTATTAAGCATGTACAAAATACTGTTCAACAAGATTTTTCAAAGGAAGACAACAAAATCCAATTGAAGAATTAAGTAACAATTGAATTACAATTAGATTTGCATGCTTTCAACTTCTCTATTAACATTTAAGCACTACACAAGGTTATTTCCTTGAAGTTTTTTGTTTAGTCCACGAAACACTTTAACAACACATTGTTTGGTATAGGAGGGCGTTTCCACAAGTATTTCATAGCCATCATCACAACACTAAAAAAAAACTTACCTCAATAGTAGCGTTGCATTTGCACTTGAAGCTCTTGTAGGTTTCACAAGAGTTCCACTGCATGTACTTCAACAAATTGCATTAATCTCATGCACGTTAAATAACTAGATGTGATACAATGAACATTATTTGATTGTTTACATTATTGGTGTGCAATAAACTAATTGATTGTTGCTCAAAGTTGTAAGACGATCGTGATGGAACTTCAAGCTAGTCTAACAATGGAGATGATATGTGGGCACAAGGGACTGTTACATTGCATTAAGGTTTAGGATTAAGGACTATGGGGTTGCTTGGATAGTGTTGATTTGCACGAAGGAATTTGAAATCGACACATGTTACATGTGCCCATCCAATGAAATGACATGTGATGGTTAGTGTACCTTTCATCGCATGGATGCCATTGTGGCCATCGTGTGTTACACATGATGTATTATGTAACATGCATATGTGGCAATTACACAAATGGGGGTGGGGGGTTTGGAAGGGAGGCCCGTTTTGATGACATCATGCTATAGTGGCAATATTTCTATACTTAATGCATTTATAATCTTAGGCTTATTTAATATTTTCTATAAAATCCTTGTTTGACCATATTAAAAGTCCTTTTTTAAGGTAGTAGAATCCTGCTTGACCATATTAAAGGTCCTTTTTGAAGGTAGTAGAATCCTTGTTTGACCATATTAGAAGTCCTTTGGAAAGTAGTAGAAGCCTTGTTTGATCATATTAGAAGTCCTTTGGAAAGTAGTAGAAGCCTTGTTTGACCATATTGAAAGTCCTTTTTCGGGGTAATAAAATCCTTCTTTGACCATATTAAAAATGGCATTTTTGAGATTTCATGTGTTACATTTGTGATTCATATAACAATAAAAAAGGAGAATTTTAAATTCACACCTTTTTTTTGTTAAATTCACACCCTTTCTTCGCACGTCCGATTATATGCAGATTAAATTTGAGTGTGTCCAGGAGGGTGGTGCAGACACACTCAAATATAATCTGCATATAATCGGACACGCTAAGAAAGGGTGTGAATTTAACCAAAAAAGGTGTAAATTTAAAATTTTCCATAAAAAAACCTTTAACATAATTTTTCACAAATTCATAACTAATTGAAATAAATTTCAAAAGTTTAATTTCAACTTGGGTTGTTTTAATTTGTTTTATCTATAAGGGAAAAAATGATTGTAAAAGAAAATTAAGATTTAATTTACTTGCTATGCCTTTCTAATGGTTTGGGTGTTTTTATTTTAATCCTAATTAAAATGAAAACATATGACATGCATGTCATACACAAGCACTAAATAAGAATTTAAAAAAATATATAATTTAGTTTTTTATGCAAGAGCAAGAGAATGCATGCTTGCTAGTGATGCCCATTTGGAAACTAATTTTGAATTAAAAAAATTGTCCCCTACTTATGAAAATTGTGTTAGGTATGACTTAAGTATTTGTTTTTTAGCGAATGGTGTGACATAATAGTTGACCATTAAGTGGAAGATCATGTGTTCAACCTTTTGGCCATTTCCATATTTGTTTTGGATGGTTTTCATCCAAGGAAGAAAGAGAATGATCATCCATTCCCAAGGAAATGGTTGTGTTCAAGTGTTGCCCTAAAAATGGTTTTTGTTGTCCCAATTAATAGCCTTTCACAAGGGCAAATGTGTTGCCCAATAATTGCCTCAGAAATGGTTCTCTTGCCCTAAGTAATAACTCAACCTTTGAATGATTGGGAGCACTTGTTGCTCATAGATCTCTTCTTCAAGAATATTTAGAAATTTTCATTTTTCACCAACAACCAAAGTATGTGAATTTTTTAAGAAAAACAAGGTTGCAAAATAGATGAAATATCCTGGAGAAAGAAGTTGCATAATGGATGAAAATTTGAGAATCAAAGTTACATCATGAATTAACACTAAGGTAAAAGATTACAAAATGGATGAAATTTTATTTTAATTAAATAAAAAATGAAAGACACATTCATCCATTGTGCAACTTTTATTAAAAATTAATGCTTTCCCTTTCGGATGCATTGAAGATTCTCAACAAAAGGGTAGTCCCAATTTCTTTTCTTCCCAGGAAACTTGGCTCGGCCCTTTTTTCTCCCTTGGACATCATGACAAAGAAAGTGACGCCAAGTTGCACAAAAGAAATCCCACGTGCCGCCATCTTTGTTGAATGAACATGTGAAGAAGAGTTCATTCAAGAAACAAGACGGCTATTTGAAAAAGGATTTGAATTCAAAATCTATTGCTTGAAGAAGTGGTTCTTAACCATTGAACTGAAAAATCCCCATTGAGGCTTTAAAAGGACCCAAAAAAAAACCAAAACAAAACAAATTACCCAATGGCACAAGGTTGAGGCAGAGAGGGTTTAGCCAAGAACACTGACCACAACCCCATTGATGTAGCTCTCAAGAGAAGGGAACTCTCTAGAACATGGAGTTCTCTAGTGCATTTCACCTCTTGAAACTAGCATTCCCTCAATGTCACTGCGTCTGGCCAGAATGAACCCAACAGCCATTAGTGCACCGTGAGGATGGATGATGGGTGGACAAGAAACACTTTTCCATTGGGTTTTAACTCCCTTGCTAAAACCATGGCGGTTACTCCTGTTGGCTGATTCTACTGTGTACCCACAACCAAGTCACTAGCCCTTACCTACATACTAACCATCACTACAAATCCACTTACCTAGTAGTCACCTATTGTTGTACCTATGTACGTACCTACCTAAATCTACAGTCCTACCTATTCTTTACAGGATAAGTTATGAAGGTGAAACCAGACCTCAACTCAGTTGAGATTCATCCACAACTGAGTCATAATGGGCTTCCAGTGGATGGTGTGCTAGTCGCTGTTGGTTCAGTCTAGCAGCTTCATCTTTGGATTTGTCTCTGCACCCTCTGAGTGAAGGAAAATGCATCTAAAAATATGTGCTGAAGATGATGATGACCTTCATTATACTAGGATAGAATGGTGAAGAAAGGAATGTGACCACTGTTTTGTGCCTTCTGCAGTGCCAGCAATCGATGATTCATCACAGATGAAAATGAAGAGATTCGATTTTTAGCAAATGGACGGGACAAATTGTTCATTCTTGTTGGCAGTCATAACTTAGTTCCAATACAATCAGCACCTACCTACCTGCATCTGGCATTCTGGACAAGAGGTTCTCCATGGCAACAATATGCACAGCAGTTGCAGTGGTCACTGCAAGAAGTGAACCATCTGCAGAGAAACACATACCATAAACAGCTGCCACCCAGAAGAATGCAATCAGTACCTTGCAGACAATACATTAATAACTGCTCCATCCTTGACTATTCCATTTACTCTATCTTTGATACACATCCACAGAAATGCATAACTTCAGTTTGAGCAAGCACATTTTGTTGGTGAGGAAAAGTCACTTTCTGTGAGTAGACTTAAAAAAAGGATGAATATAAAGAAGATGACAGTGTTCAGGGTTATTTACTTAGCTGGGTGCTAAAATTCACAAGTTCCATATCAGGTTACAAAGGCTAAGGTCAGGTCTTGGTTTTCTGTTTGTTGCAGTGCAAGTCAGGCACTGGATTGACTCAACATGGAGAGAACTTGAAGGTGCAGAGATTTCACCTGTATCAAGGACTGGAGACTGGCCAACCAGCTGAATACATGCCACAGAAACCCCAATATGAGGGATACAGTGCCATCTCATGGGCTTGCAGAAGCAATGGACAATGGCAACTTTTATTGGAAGCAAGAAGCAGCATATCAATGTTTGGGATATGGTGAAAGCTGTTATGATTTACCTGCCCAGTTTCATGATTGAAAAGGCAAGCCTGATTTGTTCCACTCCCACCAGCTCCAATAAGCTTGTTGGATACTCCTCTTCCGTATACAGCAGTGTACAATCGACAAGGCTGCCCAATGTCCAAGTGTTAATTTCCTTCTACCCTTACCTGTAATCACAAATTAAAGTAAATCTGGCTCCTCCAGATATTTTGTATTAGATACTTGATCTAAGATCTTCAAATTGAACACTGTTGGCTCTGGAAGATCATTAAGGATGCACTTACTTCTGTGTCCTCACTTGGAGGCCACATCATACTCCGAATAAGCTGACCACTCCCGTAATCCCACTCCTTCAAGCCATGACAACTTGGGGTAAATATTGCTGTCCTGCACAATACTGGGTGCCATTGGAATTGACTCCAGGTGGATTAAACCTTTTCTGTGGCTGGGTTTTTTGCCGGTGTTTCCACAATACCGAAAAGCTCAGTCCATAAGAGCTCAAGTAAAACAATTAACTCTCTACTTGTATTATCCTAGTGCTCATGTTGTATAAACATGTTGTCTATGTAAGATGCACCACTTCTTGCAATATGTTGGATTCTTTTTCCAATCAGTTAGGATGATTACTTGAAGTTGGTCTGAGCGACGCCATGATCCTGTCAGCACACGATTGCTTCCAGCATCAATGGCAAGTGCATCTCCACAGATTAGAGTCCCATATATGCTACGCACCGAACAACCAACTCTGGCATCCCAAACCTTGAAGAATATTGATCACCAATCAGAATATTGGTCAGTTTCAATCTGCCTCAGCAGACTGGAGGTCACACCATTATCCACTGTGGTGAAGGTTTTCATGGTACTATACTGCATAAGAACCAGTTGTATGTGCCAGGTTTCATTCCAAAATCTTGTCTATCCAAAAGCAGAAAAATGTTAGGGAAGAAAACAGTTCAGCATTGTATTGTGCCATAAAGATATATAACCTACCTGGGTGGTATTGTCCCAACCACCACTCAAAGTGATGTGGATGTCTGCAGGATGCCATTTCACAGCAAATACTCGGTTTGAGTGTCCTGCTGTAGTTGTACCATTTCTGCACATGTTGCCAAAACAAAAGGAATCTTCTTAAGATGTTCACTACTCACAATGATATCCAATGCTCATGTACATTTTGCCCATGTTCTCAGCTCATGCAACTGCTTTGTTACATGAAGATGCTCATTGACAACAAGGACATGGAAAACAACTGATGTCCCTTGAAAGATTGTGGGAAGATTACGGAGAGGACAAGGGAGTGTCTCCTTTGGCATTCTGAACAATGTGCTCACCCTTCACTAAGAATTTGTAAGGGCTTTTGTGTGACTCCATCATAGATCCTGACCTGCACCAGCCATATGATGTTGGACCAAATTAGATTACAGGGGATGTATTACCTGTGCTACAGTTTGATCAGAATGTCTCACTCTCTGGCATGGTCTCTTGTCATATATTTATTGCAAATAATTATGCATCTCCTATGCTGAGTACCCATAGATAGCCTTTCCTAGACCACAGCCAATTTTTCATACCTTGATTGTGTACTGAAAACAAAGAAACATGAAAATATCCTGATCTCCTTAGAGCTGCACAAGGAGGTAGCATAGTGCTTTAGAGAAAGAAGCGATTTATGGAAAGAGAGGTGACAGTAAGCATACCTTGGAGTCCAGCCCTGCAGTAGCAAACTTCACACCAATTGGATGGAAGTCAACTGCATAAATCTCATTGCCTTCCTCTTTTGTCATCCCCAGATGCATCTCTGATGTAGCATGCCAATGATGGATTTGTCCATTTGTATCTTGCAAAATCAAACAGGCCCATTCTCAGGCATTAAGCTCTAGTCTGTTGTCCTTCCCAACAGCTTGCCAAGAGGAACTCATGAAGGGCAAAACATTGAAGCAGGCAGACACACACACCCCAGGAGGAAGGAAAGAGATATGCTGCAATGTTTGGTTTATGCAATTGCAAACTCATTGTGCAATAATGGTTCCTACATAAATATTTCAACATAACAAGGTCACCCATACTGTCACCCCTGAGATGTTGTCACTCCTAAGAAGTGCAACATTTGTATTGCACAGTTCTTTCAAGAATAAAGGAACTTAAGTTCTGAATTTCTCATAATTCCATGGAAATTAAGAAACATGATGTGGGATGTGATGATGGGTTTTGCACTACAGTCAAGATTGAGCACCACATGAAACCAGCAAGTTTTGGGTGGAAGCAGAAGAATTTAAAGCAGGATGAAAGCACATGGAAGTGCATGACCACTTCCGCTGTCCTTTCCTCCCAATGTCCAGCATGAATGTAATCCTTCCATTCACTGCATTGTAAATCTGCAAGAAGACATTGGGTACAGGAAGGAAGAAACACTCAAAACCATCATCATAGTTTGTTGCTTCTTCCAGGAGATCACAGTAGCTCAGGCAGAAATTGTTGCCAGGAATATGCAAAGGTTTGGACTGGATCATAGACACATATCACCTCAATAGTTCCTGCACTGGTACCGATAGCGAGAAAATCGCCATTGTCAAGAAAACGAGAACAGGAGGCTTGCTTCTTCTGCCTGCAGAAAGAAAGAAAATTGGTACTCACATAGTAAGCGAAGCTTCATGGATGACCACCTCGTGTCAATTCTCCAGACAAAGAAAGATTTGACAGGAAATCGCCATGAATACACGCAACAACCTGTTCAGAACTTTGGTCTATTTTGCTTCTACACTCAGATCTGCACTGGGAAACTAACCAGATGAAGCTGAAAGAGCGCTAGATTTTCTTACATCGGAATTGTGAGGACGGGACGGAGCAACAACACTGACGTCCCGGGTGCTCCGTGACTGCTGCAGTCATCCTCAGCGGAGGTCGGACCGTGTTGTGTGCTTGATGACTCAATCCTTTCTGCGGCGGCATCTGCGAGGGAAACCTTCATTGCAGCATACTCAAGCTCTTCCTCGGCTTCTATAGCAAGCTCTTCCTCAACTCCCAGTTGCGCAAGCCCCTCAACCAGACCAGTGAACTCTGAAAGCTCCATAATATTCTTGTTGCCTGTTGTTGTGTGCAGTGTGTCGGACTTCAGGTCCTTTGCGCACTCCATGAAATTGAATGGAAATGACTCCATCGCAGTCGACTAAATGCTTCTTTGTTGTGAGTCTCGTTTTCAGGCAGGCAGGCAGGCTACTTAGAGAGTTTTTTGCGAGTCAATGGACTTCAGCATCATGTCTTTGCAAGATCGAAACATCGGACCTCGACAGTAAAAGAAAATGCTCTTCAAGACGAGGAGGAATCATGTGGATTCACATCATCAAGAATTGCAAGAAAGATAAGAAAAACTTCTGAGAAAAAAATTCATCAAAAGAATTACGGACGTGATCACCGACAACAGCACAAGACGAACATCAACAGGAAGCACGAGACGAACTCAGAACTTGTCGCAATGCAATTTTTCAAGATCCACTTGGTTTTCGTCACGTAGAGCTACAAGTGATACGAATTGAGCACATCATGTACCATGATGAATCGGGGCATGAACTTGGAATGCTCGGTCGCATCTCAAAGACGAACAACTTGAAGAAACCGTCCCTAGTTCCAGAGACATAACGAAACTCTAGGCAAATCGGGGAAGACGATGCCCGTGAGAAAATTATCAGACGGGCACACACGAGGGCAGCGACAGAAGTTCATTCCGGACAAGAATTGCAGGCTTGTTAACGGCTTTAACTGAAAGCGGGCAACTCGGGCAACAGAAATGTCTTCCCCTGTAATGACGCACTGCCCGTATTCTCGGTTGTGCTCACTATTCAGTTACGATCGCAGTTTTTTGTGTCCTCAAGAATTTTGTTTGCATGCAATTTCCTGACTACATCCAGTATACTTTTCTGTTCAACGATGCTTTTTCTTGGCCATCTTCTAAGTCAAGAAGTCTGTTTGGAAACATGTGTTGATGTGCAGGGCACACTTTTTTGACAGGCTTGTCAATAGATCCTAGCATCAAACAATAGCAAATTGTGATAGCAAATTGTGTCTCATTCTGTCATGGCAATCGCAGACATAAAATAACTACACAAATCTGACAAATCTTCTCAGAATCTCTGCAGCCTTGCTAGTATTACGGTTCTGAAGAACCAACCTGTATCAAAACCAATCATATTGCTTGACTATCCATCTAAACAGTGTCTGCAAGGCAGTGTTAAATCACTTTTGCACACCATACCTAAAGTTGCCTGTTGAATGTAGTTCCAGTAGTCTGGAAACATTGTAGGGGCAAAATTCTCATTGCAGTATCAAAAATTCGAATTGAACTGAAAGGTTTCTGACCCACTCTAGAATCTCCTTCAAATCCCGTATTCAAGTGGTGCATCTGAAGGGAGTGGTCTGATGCAGGACATGGCTTGTGTCCAGTACTTGAATCTGCTCTCTGCCTCTGCAGCCTCTTGAACTCCTGCACCTTGGGGACCAATATGCACGTCCTCAACAAATGGTCTCTTCTTTGCAGTGAGTGGTCTTCCATCACCTGAAGAAAGCGTCAAAAGAGAGAACGAAGCTTGATTGGAAGTGTATTAGATGGCACAATCTGTTACCCCTGCTGCTCAGGACAGCAGAATCTCCAAAACATGGCTCAAATCATATGTGATGGTCGTCTGCTATAATGCAAATGGAACTGCAGCTCAACCCTTCTGGCTGGCTGGCTGACTGACTCTCAGGTCTGCTTTCCCCATCTCCTTTTGCTTGAAGTTTGCTTCTTTGTAAACTACTAAATCCCATCAATGTCATCTAGGAATCAGAGCCTGAACCTACTACGGTACAAAAGGTGTGTTTGTAAGGATATTGTAAGCTGAATATTGGACCATCATCAATGAGGCAATCTTCTAACACAATTTTCCATTGCATTCATATCAGGTACCACAAATTGCCTATAGTAGTGGTTCTCGGAACATTGAATTAGTCAGTTCCACACACCAGCTAACCACCGATGAGCTCCCCAGGTTTACAGGCACCCACATAGATTGTCAACACCTGGTCCTTCATACCCATCAAATTTGCACACTGTCTTCTGGGTACCTGTGAATCTCAAACACTTGCTTGTTAGGGGCTTACATTTATCTATGAGATTGCAGATAAATTCCCACCAAAAACACTTTGAAGGTGTTAAGACAACAATGACTGCAAAAATGAACTTGTGGGCAACTGTCACAAGTGCTAGACCTTCAACTTCATCATGAATAGCAGTGACAAGAGGCCATGCCTACCCCCACTAACTTCATCAGCTCCCAATGATGACAGTAGGTGTAGGTAAGTAAAAGCAATCTGTCCAAAACATTTCATTCAAAACCATTATACAAAATCTGAATCCAGAATTTCTGTCATGTCTTCTTCCAGAAGCAAATGGGAAGACTCAGTCATGCTGTTGGCAAGAGAGGGGAAAGTATTCACACCAGATCATTCACAGGAACCAAGAAAAGCCACACAGTAATGGACTTACCATATACCAGTGCATGTCCAAAGAATCACTGATCACTGTAATCTGCTTGAGCTTTCGGGGAGGCAAGCGATGGAACCAGCAGTAGGCCTGTTTCTTTGCTTCATCCACCTTCATGTATCGCTTATATGTCCCAACTGTTTGTCTATTATTGCTTTCGTCAACATGCATTTCTTCCATGTAGAACAGAAACGGCTGCTTACACACTGAAGTGCGTACAGGTCGTGTGTCGAAGCTGAACTCCAGAGCATGATTGTTATGGTTCCAAGCTGTGAAGGAGGTTTCAACAGTCGTCAGCAGTCGGGGAAGAATGATCTCTGGGAAGACCTGTACAACATACCCTAATGAAATGGAGAATGACAAACCAAGCTTTTGATCATAGCATATTGATTGCTGCAAGAAATTTGCAGGATCATTTCGCATGGCCTTTGTCAGATGCTTCAGACCTTCCAGAGCTGTCAGCCCTGGGAACACTGGCTCTATCAACTCCAAATGGTGCATTGATAGGAAGGGAGTCAAGGGGTGCGATGCAAGCAACCCATGTGCACTTCCAAAAATATCAAACTGCAAAATCCAACCCATCAGTTTGATGCCCCGTGAGTAAATCATTTTTTCTCTGAGACTCAGGGAGAGAGAGAGAGAGAGATGTCATGGAAAAAATACAACTTCAGCAGACAGGGACATATCCAGGTCATGGTGATCAAGGCAGAGACACCGACAACAAACCTGATGAAATCCATGCTCTCGAGTGAGAGGTACACCAAGCTCGGTGATGCAAGCATGAAGACGGTCGTCACTGCCAAATAGATCAGGGTAGCGTTCCAAGCAGTCATCCTGCATTTCTGAGAGTGCCTCTGCCAGAGGATAGCTGATTGCAAACCCTCCACCACCATATGCCATGCTGTGACTGAAATGCACGTTTTGCTTGTGGCTTTCAGAGCTACTTCCGATGTAATACATCTCCCTGGAATCGTACTTGCTGAGAACACGCAGCAAGTTGTCGGTGGAGAAAAGAGTGTCATCGTCGCCCATGACAAACCAGTGCACATCGGGAAGGTTCAACCTAAAAGTTTCGCAGACAACTCGAGAAATGCGAATGCCGGAAGGATGCCCCAAGGGATGAGTATACCTGAAACTGTCAGTGTCGCCAGAGACGAGCACCGTGGGAAGATTCTCTCCTGCTTCCATCTTCACATGCTCCTCCAGCCATACAAACCCTCGCATCTCCTCCGGTCGCCACCATAGCTTGATAAACTCCCGTCTCTTCTCCCACAGCTGCGACGCCCCCGCAATCCCGAAAACAATATTTCGCAGCAAGAGTTCACCACCATTTCCATTGCTGCTCCAAGTTCTCAAATGCACACCACCTTCAGCTGGAATAGCAGCAGCCGTGGGCTGGAAACTCAAGCTACCTTCTGCTGATGACGAAGAAGACGAGGAAAAGGATGAAGAAGAGGACGAGGAGAATGCTTGCAACGGGAAAAAAACGGAGGGAGAAGAAGAGGAAGAGTCAGTTTCTGGCACATAAAACACAGCAGCCGCAGGTATACATGAGGAACTCCTACGAGTAGAAGAAAAAACGAGCGCCTGCCAAGCACTGATGCCAACACCGAGGACAGCAGTAAGCAACAGCACCGTGCTCCACCAAACACGCCTACTCGACGAGCCCCGATTCTGGCTTCTAAATAACATCTTTACACTTTCCGCCTTTCATAATAAGGAGATGCGCAAAAGCAGCGACGGCGAAAGCAGCAGCAAGAGCATCACCATCTCTTCTTCACCGCGGCGGGCACACGACGACCTCCAGCTGCAACGTCCCTCCCCATTCCACAGCTCCCCCATTCCTTCCTTCGATGTTCTTACCGGCGGAAGTCCATCGCCCGCTCACGTCGCGCCCGCGCGCGCTCACTGGCTGCCGTTGCGCAGTCTCGCGAGGGCTCGTGCTCACTAGCTAGCTAGCTAGCTAGCTACGTCTTGTCACATTGTCCTAAACCGCGAATCCTACGGCGTAGGATGCGCCACCAAGTACTAGATGGATGGTGGTTACCTATTCTAGGGTTTCTTTTGGAGGTCACGAGGAGGGAAAGAAGTGGAGTGAGGGTTTTTCTCGTTTCGGGGTTTTGCAAGTTGCAAACTTTTTTCATTAAAAAAACACCAAAAAGAAATGATATAAAGTGGGGTCATAACTCTTGGTCTCGTCATACGGTTTATTTGTACTTTAAAGCCAACGGCCGAGGGCTTTAATAACGATCATAACAAGTAACAAACAACCTCGTCCAAACTTTTTCTTCTTCTTCTCCTCCTCCTCCTCCTCCTCAATCTTTTTAATAATCACTTCTGGGTACCCTCCGGGTATCACAGGAACCAATGAAAACTGAGTAAGGTGCTCTCTAATTACACTTTATATATCAATTCTCATATATATATAAGAAAATTCTATTTTCACCCTTTTTTTGGCTAGATTCACACCTTTTTTGCCGGTCCGATTTTAAACAGAATAAATTTGAGTGCATGAGGAGCAGTCATGCACTGCGCAGTTCACGAAATCATGGGGTCACG
>Ga0209208_10003121_pt1 | contig 23828 bp, 14 predicted proteins | sample S1TSphfallax_3_FD_187694 | JGI IMG/M metagenome (GOLD analysis project Ga0209208, IMG submission 187694) | Host-associated microbial communities from peat moss isolated from Minnesota, USA - S1T2_Fd - Sphagnum fallax MG (SPAdes) (version 2) | ecosystem: Host-associated > Plants > Peat moss >...
GATGATAGTAATCATTAAACTTCATGAAATAATTTTACTATAGAGCAAATTATTGCCTTTAAGAATTGAAATTTCTTCCTTTTATGTCTAATTCATCTATTCTACTTTCTGAATAGTTATAGTACAATTATAAGATATCTATTGTATTTTCCTTGGTTTTTATTATCTTTTTGGGCATTTCCACTAGGTTGGAAGGTAATTGTGAAACCTATTTACATTTGGTGACCATGTTGTGCATTTTTTTTTCCAATCTTTGGTTGCAATTTTTTGTTTTGGGATATTGTGCCAAAATTTTGTGTTTTTTGTTGATTACTTGTGAGATTTTCAAAGACAAAATTACAATTGTGATTTTGGGAAAAAAATGATTGTGGTGGCATTATAGAAAGTGAGAAAAGGTTTTTATTTTTGAAAGTTTATAACCATATCATAAATTTGAATCCATAGTTTTTTGGTTTGTTATTTTGTGGGGTTTGTTTGTTTTTAACCAAAAATGTCGCAACCCCACTTTGAGGCAAGTGTGAGGATGGAGACTAGCATTCCCAAAAGTGGGAACTCGGAGTCCTCCGGGACTCCCGAAATTTCAGAGCTTGATTGCAGGGGTCAAAACACATCGCCTTGAAATGTTCTTTATACCATTGGAAAGGTCTTGAAGTGTAGATGTCGAAAATGACCTCGCATGAGCCATTCAGACATTTGTAGCACAAGTTATGGTCGAAAGAAAGGCCGGGAGTCAAACTGACAATTTGACTCTCGACCACTAAAAGTCGGAAATCGACTTGACCCCAGTGTGTGTAGGTGGAGTGCGACACATTGTTGGAAAGCTCTTGAGGAGAGCTACAAGTTTTTTTTAGACCTCATTCCAATCAGAGGTCTGAGCCTGGAGTTATGAGCTCCCAAAGTCCCGGGAGTCAAATCCGGGATAGTTTCAGGACTCCTCCTTGGGAGTCTCGGGACTAAAAGCCACTTGGATGTGGGTGCGGCAGATCAATGCAGAGAATACTATATGGGGGAAGGTGGTGGCTTTCCCCAAGTCCGGGCCGTGGTGAGTCAAGTGAGTCTGTGTTGCCTGTGGCTTGTCCCAACAACAAGAGTGATTCCGAATGTGAATTAACTAACTTGTTGGTTGGTTTTGATATAGGACCGAGTAACTAAATAAGTTGTCCCTCTTCCTAGTTTAATCCCGGAACTTTTAGCATGCCTCTCTGACCCCTTTTAATGCTATAAGCAGGGAGTGGCACCAAGTTCCAACTACTTTCGCTCTTTAACATAGTTGGACCCTTTTTAGGTCTAACAAGGAACTTGGGGGCGTGTCACTCAAAAAGATCAAAAATGGAGGAAAATTTTGTGGTTTGTAAGTCTAATTATCTCTTTCAAGGCTATAATATGTGGTGATAATGAACTTTTGAGACTATTGTTTACTTTATTTCTTGAATGTAAATAACTTATTATAGTTTGATGAAGAATATTATAGTTCTCATATTAATGTATTATATCTTGTATGTGTTACATTTTAAAACTAGTTTTCTAGAAATGGTGGCTTGTTGGAAGGTAGTTGTTGCAAGACAATAAAAGTTGCATTTAAAACTTTAGGCGTAGGATAACAGGTCACCACATGCAGGGCAGCAAGGTGGAAGTTAATATTGTTTTATAGTTAGAAATGCCATTTTAGTCAATTGAATGAATCAAAATATTGGATAACATAATCAAGTTGGATGGGTTGAAAAATTATGATTTCTTGTTTCCTACAATGCTTGTAATGCCATTCAAATGGTTGGAATGGAAAACATGGGTATGTTCCATGACTTGCTTGCCCTTTTCAATGAACAAGTCACTCTTTGTATATTATATGGTTCACACATGAAGTAAAGGGGCATTTTTTGCTATGTGTGAAATAATAAAATATTAAGAAGCATTTTTATTAAAGTTACAAATATATAGATGTTTTCATAATTTCAAGTTTACGAGACTTATTTATATTTTAGTAAGTTATAAAAAATAATTCTTCCAATAACTTCCACCTTATATTTATTTTTGCACACTTTTTGGATAAAATGGAAGTTATGTCCTTCAACTCTTTCCATTGCATCCATTACTTCTACTAGTGATTCATTTGTCCGTTTGCTTATACCACACATTGTAATGGGTTTGTTGACCCTTGTGTGTAATGTTCCATGTAGGTTGGACATTTTCCTTGTCCATTGCTAACTAGTTTAACATGACATATTGTTGCTTGCAAGGCAAATTCAACATCATGGCTACCTCAAGCCTCTTGGCGCTTGCCTCCAACTAATTAGTGGTTTGTGTTTTAACTTACAAGGCGTAGACCCTTATGTTTCTTGTAGTCAACCCAATAGGATAGAAACCATATTAAGTTTGTGTATGTTAAAAGTGCATGTTTCTCTAGTACTACAATGTTAAAAATCAAAGTGGAAATGTTTGAAAAGACCTCCCACACTAAGTCTAGCTATGCTATTGTTATGCAAGTTATGGGTAGGAATGTGTTGGTGTAGTGAACTTGAGTGTATTGGATCTACCTCTTTTTGAACTTTTTGCAAAGAGAGGTAATATGGAACTATAGACTTCATGACCCAACGACAGTATAGGAACTTTGTTTACTTCTCATTGGATACCTTGTCTAAATAAGAAGTACCTATCTCTTCTCCTTTGAAAACCTATTTCTATTCTACTACAAGTATTTTTAGATTTGATGGTAGCTCTCCTACACCTTCTAATTTTTGCTTCAATTTGTGGTCCTATTGCTTTAACTTTCAAGACTATTGCATTAGGAGCTAGGAATTTTAAAAATAATTATAACTCATCTGTCACACATTGCTAGAGAAAACATGCTAAACAAATTGCGAGTAAGAATGGAAAAAATGATTCTAAATTGTATTCATCTTTGCCCAAATTGGTTTTGTTAAATGAATTGCATTATGAATGTGTTGCTTTGTTTTGGTAGGAATGCAATGTGCACAAAATTGGGAGGGATTTCCAATTTTGCATGTCTTTTGCACTTTAGATTGCTCATAAATGTCTCAATCTTTAGTATCCAAAGTTAGGGTTCCTCTGTATTGTGTTCAATTGTGTACACTAAATGGGCATTTCGTTCTAGGCCCATGTTCCATGATGGGCATGCTTACCATAGTGGCAAATTGGCAACAAAAATTCAGGATATTTTAAAAATATAAGGTAATAGTCTTGCTCATGGTCATTAATGCAGTGAACAAAAAAATAAATGCAGAAAGAAAATAAAATCACTAACTAGTCACGACTCACAATGAACCTAGTGAAACAATCCCACCATAATCAAGTGTATTAGAAAATGTGGAAATGCATGTAAACAATATGATAGATTTGCATACATTCATTTCTTGCCTGCCTAAAAACGATTTTTTCATCCATGGATTTAAAAGGCAATTGGCAAAAAAAGACCAAACTGGGCAGCAGAAAAAATCTACAGACTGGATAAAGTACAGATTTGCCCTCACATATACCCACAGGTATATTGAGGTAAAAGATTTCATGCAACCAATTTACCCAACTCAGGTAAAATCAATCAGCACAATGCTGGTGTTAGAGCCCTCTATGTTAGTATGAGGAAGGGGTTGCAAGGTTCAAATTGTCTTAAAAAAATTAGGGTTTGTGCATCCCTTCCTGAAACCAAAGAACCAAGTGTTCAAAGCTCCAAAGTCTTGTCTAAGACCTCCTTACAATTTGCATGGCTTTTGCTTAGGCCACATGCAAAAGACATGCAACATTTAAGTAATATGGTTCACTAAGGAAAGTCTTTGAAAGAATTCAAGGCATCAATTTGAACAATCTCATTGCCCACATAGTCTTTTTTTCACCCCTAGGCACAAGCAATTTCCTCAGACGCCCCTGTATACTGTGTATACTTCATACACTATTACCATATAATCCTTGTCTGCATTCAGATGGGGTTAAAAATCTACCAACCCGGTAAGGTATATATTTGCCTTGATACTTACCCATGGGTATATTCAGGTAAAAGATTTACTCAAACCAATTTACCCAACCCGGGTAAATGTAAATCTTACATATATACCAACTGGGTAGAGTAAATCTACCTGTGGAGTCTGATGATCTGCTCAATGCATGAAGGAAGATGGACAATTGCGTGGGACCAAGTGATCCGCTGCTATCTGAACACTTTGACAAAGGATGTAATTCTGTGGGCTCTGCACATCATCAGCATGGAGTCTCACAGTACGTTAGGGATTCTGGAAGCAAGAAGCGAATGTCAGTCCCGTTACTATGGCCAAAGGTTTGAAGATTGAAACTCATTTAGCTGGTGAGGTCATCCTGCAGGTATTGCATGTCGCATTGTGGTTGAAAATTGGAACTTCTGGGATCTTGGAACAAGATGCACTTGATGTGTTCAGGAGCTCATAGGGCCTTCCAGGTGTCCTTTTTGTCAGAACCTCAAGGGTAGTGAGTACAAAGTCAAGTGTGCTAGACAAGGAGATCCCAGAGACTCTAGCAATCAATGAAGGCTACAAAGACCTGTTCAGAGGCCACTACACCAAGACTCAGTTCTGAAGAAATCATCTCTATAAAATTATCAGTTCTTAACAAATAAAAGGGACTGGAAAATCTCTATCACAAAGAGCTGGAAGCATCAGGGTGCTTTATGAGGAGCAAAGAACAGTATCTTAGTTCAATGTACAGGTGACAGAAATTCACAGACTTCTGCCACACAAATGGTTTTTCTGAATCACTCAAATAATCTTTTGCCAATGTCAAGCTGAGTTGCAATCCTTTTTAACCTCTACTGACTACTGCAAAGGATGCTGAGGTCTTGCCCTGACTCTGGAAGGCTTTGCAAAGGAGCCTCTTCCACCTGAAATCCCTCATGACACTCTTTCAAATCCTGCATCCAACCACAAAGAAAAATGTCACATAATCAATCCCCTGTAAAACTATGTATTGAAATTTTGAAAAAACAACTGCTTTGAGTGAGTATGAATCAAAGTTGGAGTTGAAGGTCCACCTGCAATTGGTTTTGTGTAAAATGTGGAACACCAACTTGAGCCACAGCAAGGCCCCCAAAGTAATTGCCCATAAGGACTGCTTGTTCAACAGGCAGACCCTGGTATAAGCCAGCTGAGAATCCTGCAAGAAAGCTATCTCCAGCACCCGTAGGGTCAACCTCAGTAGCAGGGAAGGCTGGGACCCGATACTCTCGATCTTTAGAGTACACCCGACTCCCATGCTTCCCCTCTGTCACAATAACAACAGTTTTCTGTCGTACAGTCTCCAGATCAAGGTAACAAGCCTCATTCCGGGCAGCTTTCAGAAAGGAGATCCCGTGTAGAAGATCATAAAAAGGTGTCTCTTCCAATTTCCGAAGGCCCACTAGCCCTGTGTCTGGATCAATAGTTCGTATAAGGGCCTGCAAATTTGGAAACAAAAAAATCAAATGAGGAGTGTAGTCAAGTTTATGACCACTAACAGAACATATTTGTCTTTGTTGTATCTGTTCACTAGACTTCTTTCAGCGCACTGTTTGCAATTGCTTTACCTGAATGTCAACGACAACAAAACGTGACACTTGAATCATCTGTTCCACAGTTTCAGGCAGGACCTCGCTGGCAATCCCAACTGCCAACCCTAGCTCAAATTCAACATCTGGTATATCCTCAGGCTGGATAGGCTCACAAATGTTTCCTGCTGTAAGAACCCTCTCCTCTCCCAAAGTAAAATCAGCAAAAAACTCTGTAGTTAATTGGTGTGTGATTTTCATGGGCGGGTGTGTAATCTGTGATGAGTAGAGGAAATCTGGTCCCACTTTTGATGCTACCTGCAGCACACATGTACCTGGTAGTCAGTCATTGGGTCAGCAGTAATGGTGCTTCTCTTTGATTTGTATCAGAAAGAAAAATCCACCATGTAGAAGAAGAAGGGACATGATTGCTTGCGCCTGCAAGACTTTCTCAAGCTCCCAAATCAGTCATGAAATTTCTGGAAGATCTCAAAAACACTTCTAAGACCATGAGAGCAACTATGGTTGAGTACCAGACAATTATGTTAACCAAACCTCCAACATGATCATCACTTAAGATAGCAAAGGTTAAGGGTTCCCATTTTCTGTGTACACATGTAGATTCCAAAGAATCTGTACAAAATCCATATTGACAGAATGTAATTACACAGAATAAAGATTCATTACCCTACACTCCATGCCAAGAGCTTCAAAGACATTGGTGATGTATGAGACAGATCCACCCAGAGATTCAACGACACGGCCTCCATGAAGAGTGAGCCTGTCATGGCAGTAATGTCCCACAACAAGAGCAGCACATTGATCCCTTCTTCTCATGGAATGGCGCCTCAAGTAACGGGGATGCAGCAAAGCAGGCACTTTCTCTATCTCTTTGAACCCTACCTCATCCACCCACAGAAGAGCTTCCTGTATGCAAAAGTTCATAACAAAAAAACTGAGATCTATAACGGACAATTTCATATAGACTGACAACCAATCCTCAGAGCAAATCTTCCCAAATTCCTGCATCTTGCTTAAATCACCTCTGGACCTTCACAGATTCTCCTCTAGAAATCTTTAGGGTTAGAGTCTTCACATCAGATTTTCCTCTTCTACATGTGAATCAAGTCAAAGAACTGTAGAAAAGAAAAAAAGTCTCAGGGAGAAGGCAAAGAACCAACCTCAGGAACCGATAAGTCGGGTGCGAATGGCGATGCACAAGGGCTGTAGAGAGGAGTGAGATCGTGTGCGGGAGCATGCCCTACTCTTCCCACATCAACATGCAAATTGGCTTGACGCGGGGCTCGGACTCTCAGCGGCGTAAGAGGCGGTCTGAAATGCGACGCCGTCACTGCCATATGTCGTTCTCCTTCCGCCTCTCCTTCACTCCCGCTTCCCATGATCCTCAGAAACCACCGCCTCTATATATAACCCGCCCGGGCGCCACACCCTTTGACTTTGCCCAGGCTCCTCTTCCTTAATTCACTCACACCCGCGACTGCTCCTGGCGCGTCTACTTAACAAAAGCGCCAGGGATCTTCGACGTGTTACTGAGTAGAATTTTGGTCACTGCAACCAACAGTCTACTAGTTGGTAGAAGAAAGCTTCCAGGAAAAAAAGCTACCGACTTTCCTCAAACTCCTCCTCCTCACAATTCTTTACTGCGAAGCTGGAAGATATACTAATCAGCTAAACACCATCCGAGTCAAGAAAGAAACCAAAATTCGCCACAGTTCCTTTGCACCAACGAAGCTCTCAGACTCTTTCGAAAAAAAAAAACCAAAAAAAAAAGAAAAGAAAAGAAAAGGAGGAGGAAAAAAAAGGAATAAAGTTGGGGATGAGGGCGGAAAAAAAAGAAAAAAAAGAGAAGCGAAAGCTGTCTAGAATTGTGACCTGCTTCTGCTGAACTTGCGATACTTCGGAATCCTTTAAAAAACTGACGAAGTAAACGCGAGAAGGAAGCGCGTGAGGAGGAGGCGTGCGCGTGCGTGCGTGTGCGAGAGAGAGAGAGACAGAGGCATGAAAAGTGCTCGTGAATCTTCGGATCCGGAGATTTTCCGCTTCCAGAGGAAGTAAAAAAGAAAGAAAGAAAGAAACGGCCATGAATCTTGAAATTCTGTAGATTTGGGGAAAGTTGCTTGAGAATGTCTTTTGCCGCCCCGCCCCGCCCCGCCCCCACCCGAAAACCAAAATTTGTTGTTTTTTTTCCACAAAACAATTGCGAATTCATTGGCGAAGGTTTTTGGCTAGTGGAAATTCGACTCATTTTGCTACTTTTTGGAAAATTTTGCTAGACTATTTATATTGCAAAATTGGGAAAAAAATCCCTGGTTAGTGTCATCACCAAGTGGATTTTCTTGAAAGGTTCAGAGTAGCCTTTTTTTTTGGGTGCGAAATTTTTGCACACATGCAAAAAATTAATTTTTTTTGGGTCACATATTCCTCTTTTTGGGGGGAAAAATATCCAATTTTTTAAAAACGTTTTTTTTGGGGGGGGTACATTTTGACTTGGATTTGAGTTTGAGGAATTTCTTTTAGCAATATTTTCACTTTTTGGACTTGCTCTAGAAATCTGTTGCCATTTAATGCTAATTCCCTCTTTGAAGTTGGGATGCACGCAATTGATCAAACCCATCAGAAAATGGAAACAGAATGACTGGTCTTTATTTTTTCCTGGCGAAAATTTGCCATTTTTCGACAAAGAAATTAGGAAATTCTTGAATTTTTTTGGTTTTAAGGTGTAAACTCGACTAAACTTTCTAATATTTTTGTTAAATTTCTCCAAATTTCTGACACCAAAAAATTTGAGAAGAAACGCTGTTCCATAGCTTTAAAAAAATTAATTCCTGGCGACAAGAGAAATCTAAAAGAAAAATGAGAAAATATAGTGAATTTTAGGGTTTAAACTCGCCAGAATTCAAACATAGTAATAATAATCACCAGAGGTCCATATTTGGAAATTTAGTAAGTAGTTTGAAATTTAGATACCTAGTTGCTTAAAATATGATTAAAAAACACCAGTAGACAATAGCAAGGTTTTCTATATTTTGGTTTTAGGAGGTAGCCAAAAATATAAAAAAGGATGATCCAATTTTTTCACTTTCATAAAGGCTCACAGCGAGATTTGACAAAAGCTTTGACCAAAAGAGGAGGACGGACACTGGGGCTACAGCATCTTTGGACCCATTTTCTCTTGTAGCCACATACAAACTGATTTGGAGAGGCACCAAAATCAAAAGAAAAAATTAGTCAAACATTTGGACTCCAATAAAAAGCTGCTCACCCATGAGATTGGGTTGAATTTCCACACATAACCAATTCAACCAAAGAAAGTAAAGAATCCAAAAGTTGGGGAGAAAAAACACATGAATTTTTTTTGGAGAATTTCCTTAGATCAGGCTTGACCAATATATTCCTCATCAATCTAGGGTTTTTTAAGAAAATTTAATTTTTCATTTTCACAATTTTGTTGTGTAGTCACGCCTGCCAATTATCCACAAGAGGAATTAAACGAATTTGGCTACAGGTCAAGAGAGGAAAGTAGAGATTTTAGGAATTATGGCATTCTTTGGCAAACTTTAAATAAAACATGTTTTCTAAGTATGAAGATTTCAGAAATTTTTTCCTGAAAAATCTGGCGAGTTTGTTACATTTTTTTCAAAAAGATCCTTCATCTGATTGGCAGTGAACTTTTTGGGTAAAATTTGTTCAAAATAACCTAAGTGCTGCGAGTCCTCTCGCTCACAAGAGGAAGTCCCAAGAGAGAAAAATTACATTCCATAGTAGGGGTAGTGTTTTTTGGCCAGGCTAAACCAGCACCCCGTTGGTACCTTGACCTTTTGGATCAAGGCCTCATAAAGAGGCATATTAACCTGCCCAAATTTTAGGTTTGGACTAAGAGACAATGATTTATTGTATCCGGAGAGTGCATTACCTGTCGTAAAAAGCCAGCGAGCTTGACGAAAATGTAATTGCCTGCCTATGCAGGCTTTTACATTTTCAAAAAAGCCCATCGTCATTTTGTATTGTTTTCCCATACCATTTTGTAATTGTTTAAAAAACACAACGTGCATAGATTTTACACCATGTAAAGACTGGGGGAGGGGGGCGTTGAGTTTTATGAGAATCGACCCGTGCTCCACTCCGCCTCACCAGGCACTTATTCCCATAAACACAATATAGACTCCAAAATACTTTTCTTTCTCAAGACTAATTTCACAAAATGCTACAACACACTTGGTTGAGGCCAAATTGTGGGAGGTATGGGGGGGTTTGGTTTGGTGTACATGTACAATAAGTTTATTCGCCAAGGCAAGGATATTGTGTTTAGATTCATTATAGAGTATAGTAGCTCAATGTATTTTGGCCCCTAGGTAATAGTAATGGGTCTATTTTAATATGAGGATTTTTGAAAGATGATATTTTGGCTTGTGTTGGAAACTTGAGATTAGTTATATAGAGTTATAATATCTGGAAGGATTTTGGTTTCTTTTAGAGGATTTTTTTTGAAGATAATATTTTTGAATGGTGAAATATTTGAGTTTCTATAATTCTTCTTTTGCCTTAAGATTCTTTTTTTAATGTAATTGGCAAGGCCACAGTGTGACAATACACTCCTTGTTAAATCAACCAACAACAGCATCAAAACACACAACTTGTGTGCATTTGTCTGTATCCATTCAGGTTGAATCTGTTCCAAGATTCAAAGCTTGTTCTTTGCCTTTCTTTGGGGGGTCCCTTGACTGATTCCTCCACAGAAACAAAACGACAAATTCTATACAAAGCTTGAAATACACCTCAATGGCATGCTCTACAAAGTAGGGTTGACTTTGATTTTAGGGACCTATTATCTAGGATTAGGGATGGATGAATGTAGCATATTCTCGGAGCTAGAATGCTTTCTCGGAAGTGAACCACTTGACCCACCAGTGCACCATACAGGATGGATGATGTGTGGACAGGAAACAATTTATCTTTTTGTATTTGTGTCCCATGGTTAGTTAACCAGGGTGGTGAACTATATACTAGCCATTCACATCATCACTTCTTTTTTTTTGGAAATTTTTTTGAGAAAATTTTCGAATTTTTTTTTATTAAACAGTCCAATATTGACTAAATTTTAATGTTTAAAGAAAATTTTATCATCAATTTTTTGACCTCACAAAATTGGAAAAAGAAAACTCCTTGATCCACATGTGTCTAGTATCTACCTACCTAGTAACCACCAATGTCCATTACTTACCTACTTACATTGGTAGTTAGTAGTTAGTTACCTAGGTAATGTGAGCTGCAAGTAAGAGGGTTTACACAAAAGGTTGTGATGTTGGGATAACTGAGCTGTGGTTCATCCACAACTGAGTCAGAAAGGGTTTCCAATGGATGTATTACACTTGCCTATATTGGGTCACATAATTAGACCATGCAAATGTGGCAACTGAAAATTATGCTTTGAAGATGATGTCAACTGGCCAATCTTTATTGAAAACACTAAAACTAGAAGTTGTTGAAACCAGATGAGAAACCAAACAAAAGCAATTGCAAGGAAGTCTACAATGCACTTTAAAGTGATGCACTGACTTTAGGAGAGGATATATGTCCATGTTTTGTACACATCCAATGTCCATACTTATCTAAATGAGTAGAAGTTGGTTGTCAAAAGGACAATTGCCTGCAGACCTCTTTTTTTCTTTTTTTTCTGTGTTTCCTTCTTTTTCTCTCTTACTTTCCCATGTTTGTGGTTACTCCCTCCAATTAAAGATGAAGTTTTGTTCAAGGTGAACTCTCACATACACAAGGACTTTTACCTTCTTTAGTGACACCTCTTAGAGTATCACCATTGGTGCACAACACAATATGTTTTGGATGAAGAACAATAAAGCTCCAAAACAGAAGCATAGAGATGCTTTTTCCTTTGACCTCCCTTTTGACTAGTTTATACATATGAAACTTCAAACTTGGGGAAAAGACAGGAGATACAGTGTGGTGCTATTGAGTACATCTTGTGGAAGACATTAGGAGCTTAGGGAACAGGTTTAAGAACTTCATTGAAAACCTGTGAGAAAACATGGAGAATTTTGGAAACAAGGTGGGAACAATTGAGAACATGGTGGGAACAACAATATCTTGAAATAAAAGGGAACCTATTTGTAACTTCTATTTAACGTTCACACAGTTTTAGATTTGTTTTTGAAAGTGCCACATTGCTTGGCAGGTTCACCAATTTTTCTGGGACACTAGGTAGTCTTAGATAGAAGAAGCATCTGTTGGGCACCCTCCCCACTCCCCAAAATAGAAGCACAATCAGCTGGCCACAGTGAACCAGCCATCCACTGGATGCCCGTTATTAGTCAGTTGTGGATGAACCTCAACTGAGTTAATGTTTGGTTTCACCTTCATAACCAATTCTGTAGGAAATAGGTCTCATATATAGGGTAGACAGGTAGGAAAATAGGTGATACTAGGTAAGTAGATGGTATATATGTACATAGGTGAGAGCTGCTTTTACTACCTACCTACTGATAACCTTTAATGTGGGTTGTTACTAGGCAGGTAGGGGAAAAAAAGCAACTGAGCTAACCACCATGGTTAACTAGGGGGACTGGAACCCAACAGAAAACTGGTGGGTGCGGGTTCACTGTGGCCCAATCGGTTTCCTCTTCCCAGATTATATCCATGAAACTTAAACTATGGTGAAAGCATATGGCATAAAACTGAGGTGCTACTGGGAACAGTTTGGGAACTTGAGGAGCCCTTCGGAACCTCTTGGGAACTTGATGGAAACATGTGCGAACATCAGGAGAAAAATCCCTTCCTGCCCTCATAACCCCCAAAAATAAAATTGGGTCTGCTTGAGTGCATGGTGAGCCTTTGCATCATTTGCTTGAAATTTTTATTTTCAAAATTGTTCATCGCCACTTTTGACTTGGGTTAATACTTGTTCCTAAGAGTGATGGTACCGATGTTGGCTGGTTATGTGGGAAAGTCTGGATATGAACTTGTAGAATGGTTGGATATGCATGAAGTCATATTTGGAAGTTGTTTGGTTTTTTATATTTGTGTCTATACGTAATCGACAGAGGGGCATTGAGTGATTATGCATATATGTATCCATATCAACAAGGTTTCAACAAGTTTGATATTTGTATCTTGCACAAAGGTTTCAAGGATTCTAGATATGATTTTGTTATTCATATCTAGGAGTTAGAGTTTAAGGGTTTAGAGGATGTTAAATATGGCTTTTCATTGTGAAAACTAAGGGAGCAATCTTTACAATTTCATGGTTCCTCATTATTAGAGGCAAGCTTTCACATGAACGTGGAGCTTGAACATAGAGCTTAGAACTTGGAGTGTAAAGAAAGTTCCCATATAATCATGCACAATTAAACTATGGGCATATCTTACCACCACATGGCAATCCATGAATCATAAGTAAACAAAATGGAAACCAATTTAGAAGATTATTTTGTTGATGTAAAACATATTCTTTTATTTCCAAGTGGCATTGGCACCAAATGCCCAATAATTAGTTTCATCACATGTGACCATGGTATGAAAGATGATAAAACTAAACCTTTCTAAGGAATTACACCCATTTGAATATCTCGTTCTAGAGTAGATGCAAGCTATAGTGGTTCACTTTTGTGACGAAATGATGTGTTTTTCATGAGTACCTTCTATTCAAATGCATATGGTGATTAATATATCTTTAGATCTACTAATTGGGAATTGGATCTAAATTAACAATCTCATTATGAAGAGAAATGTGTGATTATTTATTAATAAAAAATTCATTTGTTGGTAGTAATGGACTTTTGAAGTTGAAAAATATGGACTAGTCATCTAATTAAAACATCACAAAATAGAAAAAATTATATGGATTCACAATCCAAATTTGTTATTGAGATTCAATATATAATGTCATACAAGATGATAAACTCATATGAAGAATTTTTTTCTTTGAAAACCTTCGTTGTTTAATAATTAGGGACTTTTGAATGGTTAAAATTTGACCATATTTTCATAAGTCCATATGAATTGTAATTTTTTTTGTTTTTCAAATTTTTTTGTCCTTTACATGGGCCATTATTCATATGGATTTTGTGAGTTTTCCTTTTAGGACTTCCAAATTAAAAAATGACATCAACTACATTAAATACAAGTTTTCACATAGATTTGGGAATGTTTGTAGGTGATTGAACATTTATTATTCAAATATTAGAATAATAACATTTTAAAAAGTAATAACCATGTCCATTTGAATCATTTTGAAGAATTTTGTATCGATTTATGAGGAGTGTAATTTTTGCTGATATTGAACCACCATACTATGCATTCACCTTGTAATAACTTTTTGATCTCATTGATATTGTTGGTTGATGAAACCATCTATATTGTGATCACAAAACATCTTAAATGAAATACAAATGTTTTCAAAGGATAAATTTTCCTCTCCTTTTGAAGGTTGTTAACACAAACACAAAGTTAAGACAAGTGCAATCATGGATCACCCGAATTGTCACTTCATATGTAATAGTCATCATTCCACAATGACATTCAATTGAGTAAACATGGCCATATCCAAAATTAAGAACATCTTTCACTTGCAAAATGGTAACATTAAGGTTTTACTAAATAACCACTTATCATTATGATCATTTCTAGGTGTAGCACAATTCACAATTTTGTTGTCACATTTTGGAGTTAGATTGTCATTTCAATCTATATTCATTATGAAAAAATCAGTCCATTGCAACTAGGCTATTTACTTGTAATCTAGTTCTATTGGACACTTTTTAGTTGTAATTTAGTTGCATTAGACAAGTTGCAATGGACACAATTTTTTCATAGTGATTGATAGCCACCACCTTTATTTGTTCACACCTAATAAAACAAAATCCATCCCCTTCCAATAATGCCACCTCCATGTAAATGAGTCTTGTACTATTGAAAATTGGCCAAACATCTAGAACCTAAAATTTGCTCTTCACAAAATTTCAAAGATTTCCTAACACACATCAATCCATATCATTAAGGAAGAAAAACCACATTATTTTTAAAATAGCCTCTTTATTAACTGTAGGTTTGAACCAACCATGAAACACAAGGGTTGAAGTGTAAGATGAAAATTTTGTTATTTTGGCTTCACATTTGTGCCCTTCAAATTGCATGGCTAAACAATGTACTTTGAGATGGTAATCATCCTTGCAATGTGGAAAACTTCTTGGTTGCATGTGGTTTTTAGAATATCCAAGGCTTTTCGACCATGAACACTTAACCTTGATGGAATCCCATTTCGTATAAAGGATTTTAGGTATTCATGTACAATGTTCTCTTGCACCTTCATATGATCAAAGTGTCATGACATTGAATAATTCAATTTGTTAGGGTGATGTGAATCTAAAGGAGAACCAATCATGGGGTGTTGAACTTCTTCTTGCAATAACCAAATCTCTCTTCACCTTCCAAGCCAATTGAATTACTATGCAAAGGACTACCAAAAATAAAATTTGCAATTGCTTATGCTATCTTCTTGGTGTCACCAAATTTATGTGTAGTTTTTAGAAACAACTCCATTGGATTTGGTCTTGTTCCTTTCACTCTACCCATCAAATTCATTTTATAGCACATTTTCTACTCAAAAGCCTTGACAAGATCATCAATTGTTTATTCAAAAAAATCCTTGCTTTTTTTACAAGATTTTTACAACCAAGTGTTGTGAATTATTTTGGACAAGTTACCAATAGTCATGTTGGCATCTTCTTCAATTGTTAAGCCCTTCACATGAACAAAATCAAATTTTAAACATGAGATTATGTGATGACATAACATTCATACATTGAACATGTATGATTTAACATTTAGTTATGTTTGTGAACATATAGGAAATCAAGTAGCTAGGGGAACCAAATACCTTTCAAGCAAAATTTGCCCACTAATGAATGCCAAATCACAATGACAACCAATAGTTGAGGTCTTCAAGGTCTTTCCTTGATCCTATTCCAAATGAATGCCACCAACACCTGACAACTTCAAAATTTGCATTTACTTCATCAAGTGTTTTGGAACTGTTGTAGTTGTTGCAAATTTCCATGTGTTTTGCTCCCAAATGTGGTTTAAATAAAACTATAGGTGTGAAGCTCCATGGATTGAACCTAATGGAAATGGAAAGTTCTTTATTTGTTATGCAATGGTTGGGTAAGGTTTTTTTGATGGGCCAAACATAATGTAAACAACATTTTAGTTTGCTTGAACACTATCAACCATGAGCCCTTTAAATTGTGGCATGTCAATTCAATCTACTTTCATGACCTTCACAAGGGCCCTCCATATAAGAACTTAAGATTCCACATCCTCTAATCACATGTCACACATTGCAATTATCATGACTTTGACATAGTTCAAATCATAGGCATGGCATGCCATGGTAGTCCAATTTGAAATACATTTGCAATGGTCAAACATCGATCATGTTCCTTATAAGTCTCCACTTAGTTACGTACATGCAACAAGATCAACTCCACTACTTTCACCTTTTATGGACATCTTAAACAAAGAAACCTTTGACAAACCTTGACCAAAAAAGACATTGTTTTGGATATAGTCATAAGGGTTATCTTTCTTCTACTGATGAATGTTATCCATTGGGCCTTGTTTAGAATTCCCATGCTTGAAGGCTAATACAAGCTTTTTGATGTTGGGTGAAAACAATGTTGAAAACCTATCCATCAACCCATGGAAATGTGTTTTTTTCAACTTTGTTATGGTCAATTGACCACAACCAAACAATTCAAGACTTGAAAATGTCTTACTAGCAGCCAACGCTATAGCCAAAGTCGTCATTCTTGGACTCTTTTCCACCTCCAAACTCAACAATTCTTTTGTAATTGCAATTAATTCATGGTAATCACTAAGTGAAATAAGATGATGATGTGAACCAAAGTGGATGCATGCCTTGGTCATAATTGGTAACTTTTGCACAGGATCTTAACATTGCAGATCTCCACATAAGAAGGGGGATTCTTGCAATACCTACAAACAATTGTGGAATGTATAGGTGGCACATGTCTAGGTTGAAAGTTATTGTCCATTGTTCCTTCCCAATGAACCTCATTGATTCTTCCATTTTGCATTAAACTTGAGTAATTTTCAACTAGGCAACATAGATCACCAACACAGGTTGTTCATTAAAAGTTAATGCATCATATTTTTTATATTGGTTATTTTCACTACACACTAGCTTTAATAGAAAAGTGAGGTGTAGTTCATTAGCATAAATTACTATGGGACCTTAAAAGTGAAATGTGTTCATTGCACCTTAATGATTTCACCTTGAATCTATTAGTCAAATGCACCACCAATATTTTCACATAGGATTTGAACTAATATCCTATGACTATAATCAATTATGTAGTCATTTAGCACATTTAGTCATTAATTTCTTGGTTGCAAAGGACAAAATTCCTTTTCGAAATTTTAAGAAAATTGTGGGCATGGTGAAAACACATGAAAAATTATACATGTGTGCCAAAAAACTCTTGGAACAAGCCCAAAATTGGTATGAAAAACATACCTAAACTAAAACAATTTTTTAAAAATGAAATGAAACTAGACTAAAAACAAATATGTGATCAAAAGTTTATGTCATTGAACATAAGTTTGTTAATGAATAAAAGGCATCATTCAAATTAAGAAAATGCGTTGAAATGGCAAAATACATTTGTTAAACATAGAGGTTGCCACCACAAAAAGGTAGTTCACACTTGGATCACCTATTTGATATGGTGGCCAAGTTCGAACAAGATAGGGGGGATAAACTTGGGGTGAAAAGCACCAAAACAAAAAAACTTCAAGAAAATGAACTTAACCACAAATCACCCAAATGTTAATGAAAGCACCAACCTTTTTAAAGTAGGGGAAAATGCCCAATGAAACCAACAAAAATCCAAACAAAATGGGTTAAGGGTTCTCATGAACTTGGTTGGTAGTGAGAAGGTTAAGGGTTGATAAAAAAAAATGGTTGGAAAATGCAAAGCGATGGCAACCAACAAAAATGGACTTGGGGAGTTGGATTTAAAATTCAAAAATCCTCCAAGGTTAAATTAGGCAAAACTAGGGTAATGGTGCATGTGAGCAAAATCACACACTTTTGATTGAAAAAATAAAACTTCCCATGTATGAATTTATGATTCATATTTTATATAGGAAAAAAATTTAATTTAAGTTGTAGAATTCTGTTCAACAATATTTATTGATGTGTTTGTAATAGGTTTATTTAGTGTGGCGGCTGAGGTTGTTAAGTTAGATCTAAAGTGGATTCCAACATGAAGTGAAGCCAAAAGGGGGAAGAAGTTGGTTATAAAAGGGTATATTAACAAAAAGTGCATGCCTCATGTGGACACCCCACTAGGATTCCTCATATGTTGAAAACAATTATACAACATGAATGGACTTTCATGATTTGAGGAGTAGTTAAACCCAATAAGGGATTGTGGGAAATGTGTTGAACAAACAAATCGAAGGGTAGATTATTCAAAAAACCATCAATGAGGATGTTGAGATCTCTAAAATTGGGGAGAATGACATGCCATTCTAGGAGAAGTCAAATGTGAGCTGGCTTAGTTGGGGCCCACGTTAGGACCACCGTGGGGTAGCCTTTGTGTTAGCATGGGTTGCATGATGTGAATGTCAATATGAATTCAACTTTCAACAAAGTAGGTTGTCGTTTAACACAAAGGAATGCCAAGTTGGGCATAAGGTTTTTGAAAGGATATATACATGTTCTTTTGAAAATGACCAAAATCAGGGAAGTTCGGGCAACAAAGCTGTGGACCAAATGGGAAATCTATAATAGGTGGAAACCTTCTTGCCTTAGGTGGACGGGAATGGCCTTAGGTGGAGAGTTTGTATAAGATTGGATTTCAAGCGGGGGATTAATCTATATGTGGTTCGACCATGTGCAAATAATTTATGTTTGTTCTACAAAGTTAAAGATCACAAAGATGTGCTTAAGGGATATTTGGGGGTGAAAATCTTAACTTATTGGTAACATTGGATTTTCACTTGGTTTGCCTATCTTTTATTTTGATATGTACATTTTAGTAATTTCATTACACAAGAATGTTGGAACAAGGAACTATGACATTGGTTACACCCCAAAATCAAAACATGTAAATAATTTACATGTAAGTGGGGAGTGCAAAACACTTCACAATGCACATTGTGATAATTTTAAGTTCTTACACAAGGGGTTGGTTTGACCACATGACTTCAAGCTTAATCTTGGTGACCATATAGATGACATTATGAAGAAATGATTAAATTGATTTACTAAAAAAATTAATTATTTTAATGTCATTGTGATAATTGGAACATTACTTTTAATAAGCCATGAATATATATGAATCCTAATGGAAAAAAATGTTGGTTGTTATTTAACATGTGAAATGTGGTGTGAAATATTATAAAATGAAAAAATCTAGCAATACAATGCATTTGAGGCAATATAATTATTTCACATGTCCAAATTTATTGTTAATTGTTTGTGCCTTGCCATTTGATAAATAACAAATATTGGACAATACACACTAATGGAACATTCAAATGCCACACATGGGCCAAACATAATGGTTGATCAACTAATAGCTATTTGTGCATTCAATGAAAGGTGTGCTTTTCAACTATGTCAAACAACTTGGGTTTAACAACTTCCAAATCAACTATCATTATATAAAAATATGACATTGTCTTTTGGATAAAGTCCATCCATGATTAAAAAATCCACTAGGAAATAATCAAAATGGATGTTGAGAAGCCCAAGTCATTTCACTTGGTTGAAAAGGACCCTTTTTGTTGTAATGATGTGTGGTTTAGCAAAGTTACTTCTATTTTTTTGAAATAGCGTGCAAAAAAATATAGGGTGCAACTAATTACAACATATATATGGGTGCAAATTTTTTAAGGTGTACCAAAATCTTGTCACAATGTCACCTTTTTCTGTTTTTTTTTACCTAGTTTTTTTTTACCATGTAAAGCCACATTTATAGCTGATTATGATGGAATTTAAAGTTGTAATGGTCTAAAATATGGTCCTTCTAAAAATTTTGACAACTTTTGATTCATATTTTTTATGATCAAAATATAGGGCAAAGAAGGATTTCAATAGTGATTAGGCCCTTTTCATCCTATGTGGTACACCTTAAAAGATTTTCACCATATATATATAATTTATTTAAATGTTGACAGGTGTTTTAAATTGATTATGAAAATATACCTAGACTATTTTAATGAAATATTTTTAAAAATATTTTATTAACTCATAGCATATAAAAAATACCCATTTATTTCATGTACATGATTCATAAAATGTACAAAGAATGAGTTCCTTGATATTTGTGTGGTCAATTCCTATGGCCACCCAACCAAAAGCCATCATTTTCTTTTTCAAAGATTTTTAACACACACTATTTGGGACAAATATATAGGAATTAAGCCCATTTTCACACCATTACAATGTTGATTTCATTCAAAACTTGGCACATAATGTGCCATTTATCTTGTCGATCAAGATACTTTAAGCGTGATAAAAATTGTGACCTTAGGTTCAATTTACATTCATACAAGGTGCAACATCCAATGTTTACAACTTTTAAGTTATATAAAAAAAATTTGTAAAAATAAAATGATTCTTCTAATGCTAGGTTGAACTCTATGACCTCTTTTGACATTTAGCTCACATTACATTTAACTTATGTGTTTGCCACATAAGTGGTTAAGGTTTACATCATTTTAATTTTCAGTTTAGTCATCTATTTATGTTTGGAAATCACCATTTTAGTAAAATGTGAAACCATATCCATTTTCATACATTCTTGGACATCCATTATATGACATATAACATAATTCATTGGTTTAATTTTGAAACCCATTGGAAAATGGTGTGTCAATTTGAAAATATTGGATCCTAATGTAGTGTGAAGTGGTGTGCTGACTATGGCATGAGATAGGTGATGTGTGAATTCTTGCGATTGAGTAAGGCACACACAATATCATGTTCAGTTGTTGTAGCCCAACATATGGACTATAGGTATGGAAAAAAAATAAAATTTCTAGTGGCCATTGAAACTAAATTTTTATATCCTTTTTTTTGGTGCAAAAGTTTGCACAAATTCAAAAAATAAAAAAGTTTGCTAAAAAAGGCCAATTTTTTATAAATCTTTTTGGAAATGTTAACTATTGACATTATGTTAGAAAATTGAAAGAAAACCTTTGACAGGAAAATCAGAGGTTTAGATTTATTTTTCCATTGAAGTTTTTCAAAAGAAAATTATGGTTTTTATTTTATCACTAATTCCACAAGGAAGATTAAGAACACATTGCAGAATTGAGGTATTGAAACTGTGTCAAGTTCTAGAGTTAAAGCACATTTCAGTGAATGAAAAATGCTCTTACAAATACAATTTGCCAGGATTTGGTGTTTTTGAATTTCAACCATGTCAACTTTTAGTCAGATATCCATTAGGTTTGCTATTTCTAACAAGAGGTTTCCTATTTCTAACAATAGGTTTCCTATTCATGGTTGGTTCTTGTGCCAAGTTCTCCAAAAATATGTTGAACTTTTGGTCACATTAGAGATATCCGCCAATTCACCTTGTCTTTGGGCCTCCTTTCACCCCCTAACCCCCCTTTTAGTGGTATTCCTAATGTTAGGGAATTTGATGGAATCTCAGTATGAAATGCTGAAACTGAGTACGAAACGCTGAATCCCAGCATTTAATGCACAAGGTTCAAGAGGAATTATAGTAGAGATGTATAGGTAGGAGTACTGAAAATCTATCTAGCACCAGTGGAGGCGATCAGGAAAAAAGAAAGACAGGGTGAAACTCAGGAACCATCAAAATTGATGGTTTTCTGAGTTTCACCCCCAGTTGAATGCTAATGTACTTTTTTGCAGGTGTTTTTTGAATCTCACCCTGTGTATGACCAAACTCAGGGTACTGGTGCTGTCTTTTCCTGACGTTACATGGTGTCTCTATTCTCATTAGGATTCCAATTCTAGCAAGAGACTGATTCGTGTTTTGCTTCCAGTGACCCATTCTTCAAAATATTTACAGCCTTTGGTCAGATTCTCCAAGAAAGCACTGTGAGATTTAGAGAGCACCTTGCATCCCCACATCATTCTTAGAAAAGAGGAGGGAACTTAGCAGTGTTGGGCACTTGTTAAAAACATGAACAGACCCTCACCAGTTATCAGGGTGGTTCTTAGAATTCATAATCACAATTCTCCAATAATAACAAAAATAGCACAAAAAACTTGATTCTCATAAATAATAATCAAGTCAAAATTTTGAAGAAAAAGAATGAGTTATAAAACCACAAGTTCATTGCCAATTCCTTCATGAAAACTGGTGGTTCTTTGTTTCCAATTCTTTTCAAAAAATTGGAACCAACCATTTTTTATAAATTCAAATAATTTCACAACATTGGAGATTACACTACTCCTTCAGAGAGTTAGCTGGATCTTATGTTTATACATAGACATAAGAGCCCTCTGCCTATCATGGTGTAGTTATAAGAACCCTCTACCTCCTAAGTTACATACAGTAGACTAAGGTCAGTTTCCACATTTGACAAAAACTAATAATTTCTTTTTTCAAAAAAATGAACTCTTTTTAAAAAAATTAAATTATATATATTTCCAATCATCTGCTATAATATTGTCATATGAGTAATGAAATTATTCAGAGTGTAGCCTATGATAATTATGATGATTTTCAACATGTCAACTTCATATTTTCACAAATTTTCATTTCACTATTTTGATGATTATTTAATGATGAAATTGACCTTATGGTAAGGTATGCTTAGGTTCATGATAAACTTTGCCCTGTGCTTTAACATGGGCAAAAGTCCATTGGTGGGGGACATTCTTAAAATGCATTTCAAATGCATGGTGATAATAGAGAAATCCCTAAAACAGCCTTGATTTAGGGTCCTTTCACCTATGTTCTATTTTTATTGTCAAACCTTGTTATTCACAACGTGGATTTTTTTTTTATTGAATCATGGATGAAACTGAATCTCATAGTATTTAATGCACATGATTCAAAGTAATTATGGCAACAGTAAGCATGATAGCAACAAAGATACTTAAGAAAAGAAGAAAGATAAAACACAATTAAATTATTACAAAATTCAATATATTTTTAGTTTCACCTTATTTTTATTCCTTGTTAAAATGTTTTTTTAAATTTTTTTTTCTTAATCTCACCCATTTAATGAGCAAACTCAAGATAGTGATATTGTGTTTTTCAATTTTACAAATAATTGTAATAATTGATGGGTTTCAAGGAATTATTAAAAGTATATAATGAGATGGTTTTTAAATCAAACAACAAGTTCCAAATATATAATTATAATTTTCAAAAGTTTTAAAAACAATCAATCAAATAACTATCAGATAACCTGCCAACATGGGTAGAAAAGCATTTCAAATAGCCCATGTTTATGGTGCATTCACACTTGATGTTAAGTCAGTAATTAATTGAAAATCTAGGTGGCATCCTAGGTGGCACCCTATGTTTAAATGGGTGAAAGCTTAATGTTAAGTGAATTTTAACTTAACATAAAATGTTCATGGGAAGTATGTGTAAGTCCTAAACGACTAGCATGGTGTTAGGGGACTCAACACCAGTGTCCCTAACACCAAGTGTGAATGCACCTTTAGTTAGGTACCACTCACCGCCTCTTGGCTCTTATGATACCTACTCAAGCAACGTTGCCTATGCACAGGGTTCCTTCTTTTCAATTTTGTTTATGTAGCTCAATTGGCGATCATCCATAAGATGATTTCCCCAGATTTGGCTACAGACTAGATATGAAAGTAGAAAAAAAGCAGAATCCTTCTATATTCTTGGCTATCTACTGGAACTTAGCATAAAAATCTGGCGATCTGGAATTTTCTTTTTTTTGAAATCTGGCGAACTTGGGCCATTTTTTCCATGGAAAATCCTTTATAGGTTGAAATCATATTTTTCAGGTCAAAATTTGACGAAATTCCCTCCACACCCCCGCCGCCTCCACAACCTACCCCCCCTTCAAAAGAATACAACCCATGCACAGCTGCAGTGGCAAGCTCTGTTTTCTTCTTCAAAGAAATGTTTTTGTAGCCAAAATGACAATTTTCCATAGGAAGATAATGAAAAGCTGAGTATCATCCTTAGGAAAATTTAGCCAAATCTGGCTATAAACCAAATATAAAGAACTAATATTTAATCATCCTTCTATGCTGTTGGCTACACTGAAAACCAAGTATAGAAATCTGGAAATT
>Ga0209208_10003122_pt1 | contig 23825 bp, 16 predicted proteins | sample S1TSphfallax_3_FD_187694 | JGI IMG/M metagenome (GOLD analysis project Ga0209208, IMG submission 187694) | Host-associated microbial communities from peat moss isolated from Minnesota, USA - S1T2_Fd - Sphagnum fallax MG (SPAdes) (version 2) | ecosystem: Host-associated > Plants > Peat moss >...
CCTTTTTTGGCTAGATTCACACCTTTTTGCCGCCGGTCAGATTTTAAACAGAATAAATTTGAGTGCATGAGGAGCAGCCATGCACTGCGCGGTTCACGAAATCATGGGGTCACGAAATCTGACCGGCTGCAAAAAAAAGGTGTGAATCTAGCCAAAAAAGGTGTGAAAATAGAATTTTCCTTTACATTATTACATTTATTACTCTAATATAGTATAATTATTGCAAAACAATTAGATCCCAATTTAATTATAATTTATAATGTATAAATAGTTTAAATATTATATAATTATTTATGATAATAATATTAAATAAATATAATTACTATAAATAATTTTCTTATAATAAATAATTTGATTAAAACATTTTACTATATTTTTGTGATTTTTTATTACCGTGTAAAAATATTAAAAATAATGTAAAAATTAATGTTGTAATAATAATTTTTCATTTTCAATAAAATATTTATAGGTTTTACATAAAATAATTTACGAGAATTGAATTATTTTAATTACAAAAAGCACATTAATTATTCACATTATAGTAAAATTACCATAAAAATTGTTAGTGTTAATTTAAATTATAAATCATAAACATTATTACTAAGTGCAATTACATATTATATAAGTTTCTAATGAATTTCTAGCATTGTGAAAAAATAAATAATTAGGGTAAAATTTTATGTTGGAAGAATAATCATTTACTATAAATAAGTAATTATTATATATATATATATATATAAATTTGAGAGTAATGATGATCATTACATTAATTACTGGAATTACATTATGATTGGTGTAAAAAGATTAAATATGGATTTTAATTATAAATTTTAAGTTCTAAAAAAATTCATTATTCATAATTATTTTCGCAATTAAATTAATTACAATAATTCTACCATAATTATTGTACTTGTTTTTTATACACCTATGGATGTTTGATGTATTGTCACCTTTACATATACCCTAATATGAGGCTAATATACAAAAATATTTTTTTCAAACCATGTTTAACTAATCCACGAGAATTATATATATATATATACCCATTATGAATGTGGAGTACATAATGTATACATAAGGCTTACTATACATAATTGTTAGTCACCAAAACATAAAACACATTACTTACCCTATACAAAATTAGTAACATACACAACTTAATGTATAAATAAGTATTAGTTACCATTTTTTGGTCACTTTTGCAACTAATGGGCCATATGAAGGCCTTCTAAGATGAAAATAATGTGCAAAGTCATCACATTAGAAGAATGAAAAACCTATAAATAGTTGCAACATAGTCATAAATGTGACCAAAACATGTGTGATGGGATTTTTAGTCGCAAATGTAACCAATGTTAGTTGTTGACAATAATTAGTCACATGTAGTCATAAATCATTTGATTACATTTTAGCCTTTTTCTACAAGTGATAATGTTTTTATTGACGAAAAGGTCCTTTTTTTCCTTGGGCATCAAGCTATCCTTGTCCTTATATATTTTCTCATGCATTTAAATATAAAGAAAACTAGTTTTATTATATTTGTTCTCAATCTCAAATTTATTTTAATATAGAGTTGGGTGAAAGGTCACATCCTAATGGGAATAATGCTTTCTTGGAAGTTGAATTATTTTTGCCCACCATCTATCATGGAACCTAGGATTTGAATGTTTTTGACAAATCATCAATTAATTTGATAGTTTTCAAAATCTAACTATTGGGGTCTTTCAAAGAGATTGAACATATTTTCATCATTGTGGCTTTGGTGCCTTTGACAACCTTAATAAATATTTGTTTTTTAAAACCAAAACCATGCATACCAATGTTTGTAAAGCATGGTGCAATGGTTGTTGTCATGTTTACGAAGTAACACTTGCAATTGAGGTGTTGACATAGTATGTAAGAGTGCCCAACATTCGTTTTTTGCCTTTCAACTTGTAGTTGTGGTCAAAAGACAATCCTACCGTGCACTTGCAACAAAGATATTAATCCCAATCTCAATGTCATCCATCCATGTGTGATCTATCATGCATCATTATGTTTTGTAATTGACCAAAAAAGTTGAACATGGAAATTTTTTCGTTGACACACCACCTCGGGAAGCTTGATCACAGAATGTGTAATTTTCCAAATCAACGTTTCAACTAGATTTCAATTGTAGACCATGTGGGTGTTAAGAATATTCCATGAGCTCCAAAATAGTTGGGATTTGCCTTCATTTGTCCACAAAAAGAATAAGGAACTCAATTTACTTGGCAATTGTGAATAATGTTTCTAAATATTCAAAAAATTACAATTAAAACGTACTTGAAGATGACATCAAGTCAAAGGTGGGTTGGTTGAAAAAGAGGGGTTTTGCATTAGTGATTTAATTGACAATAGATGAAGGTAATTCTTTCAAATTGAGACACATTAACAAATTGAATTCCATGAATGCATCAAATTGGCCAAGAAATGTAAGTAATTCTTGCAAGTTCGTACACTCCAACAACAAAAACTTTTGGAATCCATTTAATTGGTCAATGTACATGTAAATAGTTCCTCAAACTTGAAGCATTCACACAAATCAAGATTTTCAAATGCATTCAATGACCAATAAATGAAAGTAATTTTTTCAAATTGGAACACCTTGACAAATGAGGCTTTTAAATTCTACTCAATTGGCCATAAAGGAAAATACTTATCGCAAGTTGGAACATTTTGATAAATGAAGCACTTTGAGTGCATTCAATTGGCCAATAGATGAATGTACTTATCTCATGATGCTCTCCAATTAAAGAAGTTTTATAAATAAAGATTTGGATTACATTCAATTGACCAATAGATGAAGGTAGTTATTTTAAGTTGGGACCTTCGCAGACTAAACAAAACATTTGGATTGCATTTCATTAATCAATAGATCAAGGAAGTTCCTTCAAGTGCCAACACCCATTCAAATCAAGCTCTTGGAGTGCATTCAATTGGCCAATAAATGAAGGTAGTTCTTTTAACTCGAAGCACCCATTCAAATCAAGCTTTTGGAGTACATTCAATTAGCCAATAGATGAAGGTAGTTTTTTCAACTTCGAACACCCATTCAAATCAAGCTTTTGGAATGCATTCAATTGCCCAATAGATGAAGGTAATTCTTTCACCTTGCAACACCTTGACAAATCAAAATCTTGCTATGCACTCAATTGGCCAATAGATGAAAGTAGTTCTTTCAACTCAAAACACCCATTCAAATCAAACTTTTAGAGTGCATTCAATTGGCCGATAGATGAAGGTAGTTCTTTCAATTCATAACACCCATACAAATAAAGCTCTTGGAGTGCATTCAATTGGCCAATAAATAAAGGTAGTTCCTTCAACTTGCAACACCCATTGAAATCAAATTTTTGCAATGCATTCAATTGGCCAATAGATGAAGGTAGTTCTTTCAACTCGGAACACCCATTCAAATAAAGCTTTTGGAGTGCATTCAATTGGCCAATTAATGAAGGTAATTCTTTCAACTTGAAATAATATGACAAGCGGAGCATGTGGAGTGTATTCAATTGGCTAATAGATGAAGGTAGTTCTTTCAACTTGAAACAAAATGACAAATGGAGCACTTGGAATGCATTCAATTGACCAATAGATGGAAGTAGTTCTTTCAACTCATAACACCCACACAAATAAAGTTGTTTGAGTGGATTTAATTGGCCAATAGATGAAGGTAATTCTTTCAACTCGGAACACCCATTCAAATAAAGCATTTGGAGTGCATTTAATTGGCCAATAGATGAAGGTAGTTATTTCAAGTTGGAAAAACATGACAAGTGAAGCACTTGGGGTGCATTCAATTGGCCAATAGACAAAGGTATGTTTTCCAAACTTTGGCATTGTGCCAAATCAAGTATTTATAATTGTAAACAATAAAATAAATTACTTGGCAACTTTCGAATTATGCATTTTCTAAGGCATAACCATTTAACATTATTCAAATTTCGCCCTTGGATGAAATTTTCCACTATAGTTGGTGAAGCTTCTATTACGTCAACTAACCTAAGGTTGCGAAATCCTTTTGGGCCAATTTGGGACAATGTAGGCAAATTGACACATTTTTTCAATGAGATGCCTTCTAAATTTTCCACCACTTATAACATGAAATGAGAAGAAAAGGATTATCAATATAAAAGAACATTTCATCTTAATGCCAATTTTTATTTTTTAAATATATATTTATAAAATCAAGATTCAAAGTTAAAACATTTGGTTCTAGACATTAAAAAAAACTCATGGGAAATCAAAATAAAATTATAGGATTGAAATAGTATGGTGACAACCTCATCCTTTTGTAAAATGAAATTTGATTTATTTAATTTCCATATAAATCGATTCATATTGGAAGTTCTGTTGCAATATTTTGACCCATGTCTTATAATTGTTCATGTATGTATAAGATTCCATTTTTTGCCCATTGGACTAAAAATTTATGTTGTAAATTTTGTATTTCAAACTTTGGGTTTGGATAATCTCCATTCCACATTCAACAAATTGTATTTATTTTCAAACCACCCAAAAAACAAGCAATATCCAAAAACATGTTTTGATGTTGTTTATCCAAGTATTTATAAGATATCTTCAATTTACTCCAAAGCTCTTCATTATCATTGCCCCCCATGAAACTTTGCCCACTTTTCAATTTGTTCAATGCACCTTCCCAAATTTCCAATTCTTTAATATTGGATAGAAAAAAACCCAATACTTTAACCCTTAAAGGGAGCCCCCCACAAGCTTTTATAATCTTCATACATATATATTTGAAATCCTTTGTTGGAACATGATTTGCATTATTGAATTCATGGAACATAAATAGTTCCTTTGCTTACTCTTCTTCCAAAGACTTCATGACCATTTTTCCATCCTCACTTACATGAGATTTCAAATTTTGCCAATTTCAACAATTCACAAGTCCTTTGCTTTTAGAAGTTGCATTCTTAGCAACCTTATCAATGAAAAGTTGCAAGGATGTAAGGTTTTCCGCCTTACCAACATCATCCACCACCACCAACACTTTTTCCAATATCATACATTGTTTAATTTGGTCAAGGTCTTTTTTATTCACATTTTCATCCTTGCATAACCTTTTGCCACACAAATCATGTAAGAGTTGTTTTATGACATCATTGATATTGTCTTTTGATTTCACATCCTCCAAAAAACTAGATTTGTCATATTGGTTGTGGAACAAATGATAGAATTTTTTGCACAATGGTTTTCCGAATCCCACCCATTCCAACCAAACCAACAATAGATTCCCTTTGTAACAAGATGTTTATGTCTTTTGTTTTATTAATCAATGCCACCTCATGACATGGCAAAGGTGGAAGCAATAAATTTTTTAGTCAAAATTCACAAAATATAGGTCATTTATATGTTATTTTTCTTCTTTGATAACCAATATATATGACATTGCATATGTGATACACATAAAGTGTGCAATGACCTAATGTGTATCAGATTACATGAACATATATGAAATCAAAAGACTTAGATTTGATGTTTTTACCTCCATACATATTTTCAAACATTTTAACAATAAAAAATAACTTGGATGATCTTTGTTTGGTGGCTTGCAAATTATCAAATGATTAACATCCTCAATTTTGTAATGGTTATTGTTTAACAACTGAATAGCTAAAGCATATGGCATTAAAATTCCCTGCATGTGCAAAAGATTAAGTTAATGGAACTCATTGACTTGTTTGCTCACTTATGTTTTAACTTACAAGTAACATAGTAATTCTAAATGGTGGTGGAAACTAAATTTAATAACTATTGATGTTTGAATCAAAATAAACTATTTTTGTGTAAAAGTAATTTCCTTCAACCCTTTGGCAAACAAATTATATAAATACATCACAAAGTTATTGGTTTTAATCTCATTAATCTTACATGTTTTAATGATGTTATGATTTTCCTTACAAATATTTATATGGAATTGATTTGATGAAAGGAACATTGAAAACCTATTTTTTGATGTTTGAAATCAATCAAATTTCCTTTCCATGAATAGTAATTCATGAAAAAAAGTTCATAAAACACATGATCCATTCACCACATTAATATATTCAGAAGTATTAAGTCCTTGATCTTAAACAAGTTTTGACAATACAAAAAATGTTCAACTAATGAACCAAGTTGGAAAACTTTCAATGTGGTGAAATGAAAATATTACCCAATTCTCGTCAAGTGGTAATCCTTCGCCAAATGCATAAATGTTGAGGTCTTCATGAATGACATTTTTAAAATCCGTTGAAAGGTGCTCCATTTGTGGGTTGAAAGATTTTAAATTCTTTAAAAAATTATATTGGGTTACATACTTATTCAATGTGTTGATTTGTTGATGTTGCCAAGTGAAATAATTTGATAAAAATTGGGTACCACTAGCATGTGGTACACTATAAAATACTACACCTTTAACATTGTTCAAAAATGTCTTACAACATTTGTGTACTTCATCATCCAAATCATTTCTTAACCTTTGATGTACATGTTTGCGAGCTTCAACCACCAAGCTTTTGAGTACAAGACCTCCAAAACTATAAGCAACTAATGCCACTGGTCCATTCCAAAGGGTTTGATAACTACAAAATATTCAACAATGCACCAAAATTTTATTATCAACATTGTATTAACATGTACAAAATTTATCCTATTATACTTGGGGCAATTTTCCAATTCAAACATGACCTAAGCCATAAGTTCATAATTGATTTGGTCATCATTTGTCATTTATTGATTCCATTAATCTACCTAAAAAATGTGATAACCATGTTTTGGTAAAACTATTATGTAGTACAAGTATGTAGGTGTTTACATTCTTGTGTTAATGTGCAACTCATCTTGTATATGTTACTTTGGAAATATCATTGAAATAAAAAGCATTTTAAATTTAAAAAAAGATATACCTTTTTTTGGAAATGATTTTTTTGCAATGAAATGGATGCAAATTTTCTACACATGTATTCATATAATTTAATTGAATTCAATTGCATTACCATAGATAAAACTTCAAAAAACACGAACTAAAAATTGCCATAAAAACCAAACTAGTTGTACCATGAATTTATAATATGAACATAGACTTTGTTATTATCTTCAAACAAGAACATTTGCATTTTAGCCCCATTTTATGTTCTCCTACATGAATCTAACTAGTCAAATAAGTTGAAACTTGTTGGTGTGTATCACAATATTAACACACATGAACAATTAATTCGTGCAAAACATTAAATTTTTTTTAAAGCTGCAAAAAACTATCTTTAATGTATAGAAGGAGTAGTAATTAATGTGTCCATAAGTAAAGGAGATTGTCACACCTTGAATTTGTAACCAAACTTTGAATGAGGTTTTTGCCAATTTTAGTCACATCATTGTGAACACTTGCCACAATGTTAGAATCATAGGACAATGATAAAATTCGAACATTGTTGTTCAAGTCTTCGGGTAGCCACTTTTCTGGCCAACATACGCACTCTTCTCTATTCTTGGTGGGGCATGTTGTCCATGTTTCCTTCCATTCATCATTTGTGCCAAAAGCAATCCCATGAAAAAAAACGACGGTCAAGTTTGGATTATTGGAAGTGCAAGTGGGATTTAAATCATACACCACATATTTTTGCAAAGAAAATGAAAACGAATCAACACAATTTTCAAATGTCTCTTGGAAATTATTTGACTATACATGAAATAAGAGAACTGCAATATACAAATTATAATAGTTAGATAAAAGCAATAATTAATTGAAAAAATTAAGTTTAACAAGAACACAATAATAGATGAATTGGAGAATACCGAATTTATCTTGCATGACTAACAAATGAAGATCATTCACGTGTGTCATAGACCTCAAAGTTTCAAAAAATAGTTCAATTAAGTAAATATTGTTACATAGTAGGTGGAACGTATGCCAATCAATAAAGGTTAATGCTAAGAATTGGATTCTTTCAAGTTTGGTTGATTTGCATTTCATGACATTTTCCCCAAAATTTGGGCCACTCACATCCACACACTGACCTTTCTTTTACCCAAAAAACTATAGCGGAATAAAAAAGCTAAGTCATCAATTTAAAAAGTGCTAAAATCAAATGCTTTTTGAGATTCTCAATAGCAACAATTCAACCAAATTCAAAGAAAAATCGTCAGATTTCCTTCCATGGTTTTCAAGTAGGTAGCCAGAAATAAGAGAAATATGTTTAAAATTTTCTAATGCCATATTTAGCTCATAGCTTAATCTGACTAATCTTCCTGCCGATGATAGCCACTTGGGCTATATCTCAAAACTGACCCAAAAAAAATTTTCATCCACACATTTCCTGCTGTTGGCTGATTTCACCCAGTGCATTATTGAAGCGCTCTGCCAGAGCTCATGCTGCAGGCAATGCATGAATAACTGGGCCTTGGGCGAACCGGCCAGGATGAATTGACCCCCACATTTGGATCACTGTAAAAACCCCCAAAACCCATTTAATTGGCCGTATTAGGCCCCGAAATTGCAGATCACAAGTCACAAATGGTGAATCCCAAGTACACAAGTTCAGATTGGCAATAGGACAGATTACACAAACAGTCTGTCTCTATAGGGTGACAAAACCTGAAGTTGTACAGATTTAGAAGTTGTTGCAGATCTTAGACACAGTTGCATTTTCCAGTGTCTAAGATTGTTGTCATCATAGCGTTTTCTGCAAAATTCTTCAGGAAAAATAGATGAGCTAGGCTAGGAGAATTTGATAACATCTACACTGCAATGACACGCCTTTTCATTGTCCAGTTCAAGAAGATGACCATGGTTTGCTTATCATCACTCACAGAACAGAAAAAAAGCATGACTTTTCTCACAGAAGAAGAAGCTCTCAAACCAGCCTTCATGACTGCACCAGTTGGCCGTTCTGTCCACAGGATGGGCTGTGTTTTTCATCCGCCTCTTCACCCTACATTAACCAACATTCTACCAGAGTCAATTTTTTTGCCTGCTGACCTTTGACCTTTGTTTTTGGGGGCCAAATTTTTCTCAACCCTTACCCTCCATACTACCCTCCCACCTAGTTACCCTATAACCTACCTACTCTACTGACCTACCTCTTAGCCTAAACCCTAAATCGAACCAACTAACAACCAATCCCTTACCTACCCTTTCTATCTTTTCCTGGTTAAACCTATATCTATTCTTGGCTAGACTTCTATCTCTTGGCAAAACTTATATCTTTTTTTCGGTAAACTTTTTTTTCTTGGCAAAAATTCCATTTTTTTTTTGCTAAACTTTTATCTTTTGGGAAAATCCATATATTTTCTTGGCTAAATTTTTTTCTCTTGGCAAAACCTATAACTATTCTTGGTTAAACTTTTCTCTTTTGGCAAAACTTATATTTTTTCTTAGATAAACTTTTCTTTCTTGGCAAAACTTATATATCTTTTTGGCTAAAATTTTCTCTCTTAACAAAACCTATATCCCTTCTTGGCTAAACTTTTATCTCTTGGCAAAACCTGCATATTTTCTTGGCTAAACTTTTTCTTTTGGCAAAACCTATATCTCTTCTTGGTTAAACTTTTCTTTCTTGGCAAAACCTATATCCCTTCTTGGTTAATCTTTTCTTTTTTGGCAAAACCTATTTCTATTATTGGCTAAACTTTTAACTTTTGGCAAAACTTATATCTCTTCTTGGCTAAACTTTTTTATTTTAACAAAACTTAAACCTATATTTATTCTTGGCTAAACTTCTAACTCTTGGCAACAATTATATTTTTTCTTGGCTATTTTTTTTCTCTTGGTAAAACTTATATTTCTTCTTGGCTAAACTTTTACTTCCCAACAATTTTTTTATATCTTTTTTGGCTAAACCTATACCTTTTGACAAAACCTTTTTATATTTTGGGTAAACCTCTTTATTTCATAGCTAAACCTCTATTTTTCTAGAGGGAAAAAAAAAATGGAATCCACAAGGTGTAAAATGAACTTCAATGTATTTTTTTTATAGAAATCAATCAAGGACATAAAAACTAATGTTGATTTAATTAGAAAAAACAATTAAGGAGGTAAGAAAAAAAATTGTATTTTCAATGATTATTTAATTCAATCACTTAAATCATAAAAAAATTAATGTACAGCGTATAGTTTTTAAAAGAGGGTTAAATTTACATATAAAGGTTGAGGGTTTAAGTTTTAGGCATTACAATACGCATGTCAACTTTAAGTTTTAACATCATGTTTGTAATGGTTTGGAGTTCCCAAAATTAACACCTATTGTATGGGTAACATGTAGGTATTGCCTATTATGGCAAATACTAATAGTAGTTGGAGATTTAGTCCCAACATGCAATACCCACATATAAAAACAATTCCATTTGTGATTGAAATGAAAATTTTCTTTTTGAATTTCTTTTTGCTTATTTCATGTATTTTTATTTTTCATTCTAAAATTTTCTTTATCTTTTTTCTTGTTCCAAATGATTTTTCTTCTATTTCTTCTTCATAATCAATTTTTATTTTATTTCTAAAAAAAATTCAAAACTATTTTTGTTAATTTTTATTTATCATTAAATATGCATATTTTATGCCCAACATTTAGGTATTATGTGAAACATGGAAAAATCTAGCCAACATTTTATGCTTCAAATGCAAATATTACACAATTTTACTTTATTTCTTCTTTTAAATATTTTTCATCACAATGTCAAAAATGCAAAATGAAAAGATATTGCATACTATGGACCAATCATATTATGGTGGATGAAAATGGACCTATATTTTGCAATACCCTCATAATAAGATTGGGGCCCCATTGGAACAGAAATGCAAAATAAATAAATAAATAAATAAAATTTATAATTTATAAAAAATGGTCCATGCAATTCCCATATAATTTATACTACCAATTATATTTCATTTATGTAAAGGGGTAAAAACGAATGAATAGGAGCCAAACGGCAACCTCCTAAATCATTATGATTAATCCTGAAAAAATGATGGGACAGGACATGATTGGATGAAATGTCTTGAGGTAGTGTTAAACAATAGTGCTTAAACAATGTTTTTACACTATTTCATTGTGTTGAAAAGCATTGGTTACAGGTTTTTAAATGTGTTGAAAGGTATTCCATATTTATTGGATTACTTTTAATTTTAACTAGATGTTAAATTAACATATTATAAAGGGCTTCACATAAATACAACATATATTTTCAACATTAATTTAGTGTATGAGACTTATGAACATCAAAACCAAAGACTAGTTATGCCAAAATTGGCTCCTATTAACTTGGTTTTACCCAAAGGTTTTAATATGTGGGTATTACAAATACTTGCCCCTCCATCACTTAGGTTAAGGTTATTAGAAAGTCCAGAAAACTACAATACTTACATTGTCAATATCCAAAACAAATGTCGAAATATGGGTGAATGTAATTCCTACACACTCAATTGTGATTATTCATTGCGTACACTAACAAAACAAATACTTCATCATATTTTGAAATGTGTTGATGTTGCATTACCTTCATCCAAAAACTCACTTCCTTGCATTGGTAATACTTGTATTTATAACCCCATGCTACATTAGTTATATCCAATAAAGGAAGCCTTCACTGTGAGAAGAACAAAAAAGACAATACCTACATCAAAATGGCAAATCCCTTGCTAGAACGGTTATGGGATGGGCAATACCCTCATATATCACAACAAAAAGTCATTATATCCCATGTAATATGTGAAATTTTATGCAATATGAGACAACTTGCTCATTAACCTTAAACTATTATACATTAATTGCTTGAACTAGTATGGTGTTACTAGTACATAAAGAGTCCAAATCCACTAATGAATTCATTGGGTTTTGTAGTGAATTAAGTGAATTTTAGTTCTAGTGAATTCCTAGCAAATTTGTCAGTTGTTTAATGATCAACAATAAGTTGATACATAGAAGTAAATTCACTAACATATGAACAACTTTTTTTTTTTGAATATTTTCATTATTTAATATTAACTATTTAATTCATTCACTTTTTTGTAAATTGAAAGTTTTAAGAAGATTCAAACCCATCTACCTAGGTAGGTAAAAAACTAGCACCTATTTACATATGTAGGTAGGCAAATAGGTAAGAAAGGGAAAATGTAGATGGAATGAATAGCCAAAACATATTTCATTCAAGCATGTCTTCACTCATCCCAAATTGGCATGTGCATTTCTACATGAGTAATCAAAGGAAAACATGTTCTTTATATAGCTTGTGAGATGAGATTCAAAGATAAAACATATGGGTTAAACCTTTTTCTTGTGTTTTAATTTTAAATTGAAATGCAACTAAAACTTTTCCAAAAGTTAACTTTAATTAGTAATATCTTTCTCATATTATGTATAAATGAAATGATTTAAACTTCACTTTGAATTTATTCCTAAAATCTACACAAAAAAATTATAAAAATAATTAAAACAATACTTGAATTGAAGAAAATTGCATGTAAATCTTGCATTTCAATACATTTCAACAAGATTTTTTTTTTCCCAAAACACCCTAGACAAGCCACAACCTTTAAATCGACTACCCCAAAAGAAAATGAAGGAAGGGATTGAAAGGATAGTCAAGAAAAAGACAAGGGGCTCATCAAGGTGTTAACAATTATTATGGAAAAAAATGGTGGCACAAGATCCTAGTGATATGGATTGAAGGAGTGGTTGGAGGTAAGCCTACATTGGTGTTGGTGGATCTAGGTAGTACCCACAACCTAATGTTTTGAATATTTAGAGCCACTATTTATCTAAAAACCCATTTAACATTGAAACAAACCATGAAAGTCTAAAAATACTTGACCACCCAACCCAATTTGAGTAATAATTTAGGTGGGTGGAAAGATTACAACAATTTAATTATGAATCAACAATGCATTACATAAAGGGCAAAAAAAACATAGTTAATGTCTTGTTTCATCACCCATTGGCCAATGCCATTTCTATGGTAAAAAAAATCATGATGGAAGACATAAAAAAAATAATGTTCAAGATGCATGTTTCAAATAGCCTTATGAAAACTTGTAGAAAAACCCACAAGGAAATCCAAAAGTATATGGCTTATATTTTGGATAATAGGACCTACCTACTATATTATGACACTAGTGTATGAATTCCGAACTTTGAAGAATTCCATGTTTGAATCTTTTATGATTGCCTTAACATTCCAATAGCTATTTAGGGTTTCAAAAAACCTATATCCATGTTATAAAAATTAATTATTTTGGCTTGGTATGAAGATAGATGTACATGAAGATGTGAAAGAATGTTACATATGTTAAATATCCAAAGTTGAGCCGATTAAAACCCCAATGCTATTACAACCCTTGGGAATTGAACTCAATAATAAATGAAAGTCCATAAGTATGGACTCCATAGTGAGATTACCCAAAAGCCAAAGTGGACATGATAGCATTCTTGGTTGTGGATAGGTTCACAAAACATGTTCATTTCCTAATTGTTAAATCCACAACGTCAACCACAAATGTGGCAAGGTTATTTCTGCATGAAATGTTTTGATTACATGATTTGTCCAAAGAAATTGTGTGACTAGGATAAAAAATTTATAAATCAATTTTGGATCACTTTAGTTAGGATGTTTATCACTAAAATATTGGGTCGAATTTGAATAAATAAATAAATGATCAATCAAAATTTATTAACCAAATGGATTCTGAGGTCAAGAAAAATTGAACAAAAAAATCCCTATAGAAATTAAAAGGATTTCAATGAAGTCCTTGGAGTTTTATAATTTCAAATGGAAATTTTATTGAATTAGTTTTAGTAGGCTATGAAAAAATACTTGAGAACTTTCAAAAATCAACACTTTTTTAATTCTTTTATTTTTATATTTCACGTACTTGTAAAATGACAATGGTATGTTCTAGTTAAATCATAAAAACATTGGAAGATCATTAAAAATTTTGAACTTGACCATCGTTTCATAAAATGGATTTGTATTGCTAAAAAAATACAAAGTGCAAACAAGAACATTTTTTTTCTTTCCTCAAGTTATAGGAGAGAAAAGGTTATCTATTCATTAAAAAGAAGAAAATCTCATCATGGAAACTACAAGATTTTATCCTAGAAAGAAGCTAGTGCCATCCACCTTGTAGTGTCACCAAATGTTTTTTGATAGAAACAATGTTAACCAATAAACAAGTCAATACCTTCTACCAAACTTGCAATGACTTTACAAGGGATCATTGACCAATTTTTTCTGCTACCAACGAAAGTTTTTCTAAAATTTCAAAAGTTCAAAAATGTTTTTTTTATAGATTAATAGAATGTTTGACCCTTCTTTCCATTTTGACAATTGTCTCCAGAACAAAAAGTATGAACCAAATGATTGCAAAGATGCAATGTGCCTTTAAATTGATCAAGGAAATTATGCATAAGTTGCCCAAGTTTAAGTCAAATTTTATGCCAACAAAAACCAAACCCATTAAAACTTCAAAGTAAATGATAAGTTGTTTTTTAAGTCAAACCCCTTATAGGATGAAATGTGGTGGAGTGAAATCTTGGTTGAAGTGAAAACTTAATGGATGAAAAGGGATTCTTGTAGCCTTTCGCAGAAGGCAACAAGGGAGAGGGTAGTTGATGGATTTTTCTATTTTTTAGTTACTATGAGTGTGTGATTGTTTGATGCAAGTAATGGCATCGAAGGAATTTGTGGTTTGCATTGTGTGAGTAATGTTCAAAGATAGCAAGGGAGTTAGTTTCTTGGCTTTATGTTCTTAATGGTTTTTTGGCTATGGCAAAATTGACGAAAGGATTGATGGTGGAATCCGAGGAAGTTGCGTATGAAGGAGAGGATAAAACATTGAATGTTGCAAGAACAATGTACCATTTTTCTATACCTTAGAGTTGTGAATAAAAAAGGTTGACTAGACACCTTAGACATTAGGTTATTGTTTGGGTTGGTGAGAAGAATGCTCACAATCAAGATGAAATTCAAACTTTACCGGGTTTTTTTTCTTACAAATTTTTGCTATGCATTGAATCAAAAGGTTAAAATGTTGTAGCATAAGAAGACATGATAAATAACACAATTCTAATGAAGATGATGAAGATCCATAGGGGACAAAGAAAGGCTTGTTTGAATAAGGCGTCATTGAGGGATTAATGGGAACGCTTATTTGGGATATTTGAAATTTATTATGTGGGAAGAAAGATTCATGCAATGGGAACTTTGGGAGGGTTATATGACTTTACGTTAGGAATCAAGGGATCACATTGAAAAACACATGTTGTTAAAAACCTATTATCAAACTTCCTAAGGAATTAGTTGGTTTGAATGGGGTTGAAAAAAAGGAGTTTTACTTACAATGATGTCAAGTGAGACACTGATAGCTTGAAAGAAAATGGTTCGAAGTTATACGATCCACCAATTTGGCAAAACTTTACATGTTGTATTAATAGTTTAGCACTTGTGACTAGGAGGATATGTTGGCTACTGCCCATGAAGATATGGCAACATTGAAACAAGAAGTTGGTGTTGTTTTGTAATGCTAAATTATTTCAAGTTCTAGAGTTGTTGATAATCCTAATTCAATTAATGTTGTGTGATCATAGGATAACACACAACCCCATTTTTCATTATACCCCAACATAATAGCTTGAAACTTTGAAAAAGTTAGAAGTTGTCCCCTAGGTTTTTTCCCCCTTTCACTATAACAAAAGAATTGGGAAAATGGTTTATCAATTGAACCTTTCAAAACATTGGAAAATCCATGACATATTTCATGTTAGTTTGTTAAAAACAAAGTGTGTTTGACCCTATTCATGTGTTGCCTAAATTACTGAAAATAATGGATGTTGGGGACATTATTCGTGAACCAATTTTCTTTTAAGAACCAGAATTTTGCAATTTTAAATTTACGATAAAATGGAAATACTACCCAATTGGGGAGGCTACATGGGGAAAAAATCTAAGTTTAAAGTCCTTTTTATTTTATTTTGGAAGACAATGACATATTTTTGTGGGGGTGTGTGTTAGTGACCACAGATGCTACAACCAATTGAGGGACTTGGTGATGGGATTGTCACCATAAGCAAACAAGCAATGTGAATTGAGCTTGGAGATGGTGTCTAAATAGAACTTGCAACAAGTAGATTAAAATAGGACTTGAAAGTTAAGGGAAAGTGTCAAAGGCGTATAAAGTTACAGAAGATCCCAAAGAGGGATTTCTTTTCTCTGAGCCTACTCAGGTTTCTTTCTAGCCGTGTGAAAATTAGATAAGCTAGGTGTCATCCCCCACACTCACAATTGGGTAGAAAATTCTTATGCAAGTTTTGGAAGCATGATAATGCATTGTGATGTAAAACATTGCCTAGAAAATTTTATGTTGGTGTTTTCTAGGCTTTGGTTTTTGTGAAAGGAAGATTTATGAAATCTAGTGTAAATTGTCAAAAAGTGAGTTCTCAAGAGGTCAAGTCTTGGTTGTTTACACTTAAAGAAGTCAAGGCAACAAGAGGCATTAGGTGTTAAGGTGTTGGGTATGCTAAGAAACAAGGATTATAGGCTTTCTAGGAAAAAAATGATTTTGTACAAGGAGAAAGGTAATAAGGCACTTTAGTAAACTATGGGGCCAAAAAGCATCTAGAGAATAAAAGGCCATTGAAGTGGATTGTAGCTATTTTTCTTTTTTCAAAAGCTTGAAGAGGCCCTTTTGCGGGTTATTATGTCTTTGGTTTTGTTTATTTTGGGGATAATCTCCCCACTATGACAAAGGGGTCAGCTTGAAGCTTGTAATATTTTGTATTAAAGAAAACCCAAATAGTAGGATTTTCATTTCAAAAAGAAAAAGAAAAAAAGGAAGCCATTGCAACTTGTTTTTTTCTTCTTCTTTAGCTTTTCCTAGAACTTTCACAAAGGAAAGAACTAGTCTAGTTATATGAAGGAAGAACTAGTCCAGTTGGGTCAAGATCTACAACCTTAAGATGGTTTCCAAGGCCTACAAGTTGGCCATGAACTTTGAAAATTGAAAGAAAACCCAAAAGAAACCCAAGAAGTCTAATAGAAAAGAATATGCCCTTGACATTCTCCTTTAAGTTAAATACTTCTTCCTATTTTAGTCTACTTGTTGCATGTTCCTTTTAAGCACCACCTCTAAATTTGTTACATGTTGTTTGTTTGCTCATGATGATGGTTTCTACATTAAGTTTGCTAATCGGTTGTAACACCCATGGTCATGAACATGCAACTCATGTCATTGGATGTCATGTTCAAATATACTAAAAATCACTAAAACAACTAAACATGAAAAAAATTGTGTCAAAATTATTGTTGGTGATGTGTTCTTATTTGGTGGATGTTGTACCTAATTAATGTTATTGTGAGAATTATGGAAGGGTAAAATAATTTTAATTCTCACATTGAATCAGTCATTATATCTCTTTTGAAATCTTGGAACGTTGCAATCACTTTTTGGGCTTGGAAGTTCTTTCAAGGATAATGAGAATGGACGGGAACATTCATATTTAAACCTTAATTGCTTGGTCCTTTTCACATTTTAAGTCCCACATTCACCCTTTTTTAGACATCTAATCCCCTCACAATCTTTTTACACACCTCCAACCTCCAACATGTTAAAGTTTATATATATTATGTAACCTCAACCTATGCCACAAGTTGGTATCCAAAGTCAAACTATTAATTGTTAACCCATGTTTGAACTATACATTAACTATTAATTGATAACCTTTCTCAAACCTAGCTAACCATTATATTAACATAACTAGTCATAATTTAAACTTGAAAATCATTTGTTTGAACTTGGATAGGCATAACTTAACCTGTATAAATATCATTACAAAAATTTGCTGTTTTTTAAATTATAAATATGCAACTATCAATCATCTTGAACTATAAATTATTTTTCCTTAATTTATTCCATGAGGACTATTTTGCTTTACCAAATAATTAAGGGTTTATCATATGATAGTAGTTTGACTTTGACAACATCCATACATAGAATGTTGATCTAATATTTAATGGTAAATATTATACGTTTGAATTGCATTCAATTAGACTACAACATGTCGGACAATTTGTTGTAATGTGACATCTCATATCCTCAACAAACATAGTTAATTATTCAAGTTTGAATTGAAAGTCCATATGAGTTAGAACTTGGTGACATGGGTTTTTTTTTCAAATATGTGAAGTTGGTGAACTAGCAATCCTCCATAAAAGGACTCACCTAAGCCAAAGAGCCTAGTAAATGTTTTTTTGGAAACCCTTATATTCTAGCATCATCCTAAAAATTATAATTTAAATCTAGTGAATTCAACTTTCTTTTCCTCAAAATGTGGTAAATGTATCTATCTTTTCCTTCAAAAAAACCTTTGAAGGATTCACAAGCCCTTTTTTTTATCACCCTATGGCAAAATTTCACCAAAAAGAAAAACACCAATTGGTGACCTTCTTAAAAATATTATTTATTAGGATATGTCATGAGAAATGGATGGATGAAATGCACAAGGTTTTACCAATAATATATTGATTCTATTGGTACATTGTTTTTAAAAAATTCGTTAACACAATGGAATTTCCCCTTTTAGCATGGTTATCCCTTTCATAAGCACATGTAAAGTTAGATGTTTACTCTACATGACAATCTTTCCCCATTGAAAATTGGTTTTAAGCAATTAAAACATGCTAACTTTTTCCATGTATAAGCCATGGTCTAATTGTTCAACTGATTGTCACTTTTGGAAATACATAATTTAGAGTTTGTCTTTCTTCCCATGTATGATATATTTGAATCTGAACAACCTTTTGTTCAACATTTATGTGAAAATTTTGAGTTAATGGGTCAAATGCAAATGGTTGTCCTATCATTCCACTATTATAATACACACCAAATACCCACGTTTTAAAAAAGGGGAATTTGTGGAAAAAGTGGTGACAAATAGTTTTTGGAATAAAAGTTTCATGCAACAACAATTCAACATGCACCTACAAAAGCCCAATTATTTTTCTTTTGGGGGAATATTGTTTAAGATTTTTTGGGAATCTGGTGTTTTCACCATGTTCTAAGAATGTTCCCACCATGTTTTCACTTGTTCCCAATGATGTTTTCCATGCATTCCCCATGTTGTTAATAAAATCTACCCAACATTTTACCATTGTAACCTATATAACTAGATCAAATGAAAAGGCCACATACATACATAATTTTCTAATTTAAAGGTGTTGATAACATTAATGTTTTTTTGGTGATCGGCCAATCAAAGATACCCATAACCCAAGAAATTCAAAATTCAAAATTCAAAAATTCACTTTGGGTGCACCTTTCAAGCTAATTAATACACTTAACAATATCTATGTAATATGAGACAAATAAGAAATGAAAGGTCCAACTATATATGATGATGTAGAATTTACACCAAGATGTGTAGACCCAAATGATAATGATGTTGGAAGCATAGTGGTGGTTATTTGAATATTGGTAATGGTGTCTTTCTTTGAAAGATGTGGTCAATTCAATCCATTTTTGTTAATGATTTTTCAGCATAACGGCAACTTGTATTTTGTATTGAATTCACAAAAATTAAAAAATTTACAATGTCTTGTGGTTTATCATGTACCTCTAGGTTTGTCAAATGGTATTAGTGGTAAATATATTAATTAAATTGCCACTACGTGTGTCAAAGAAGATTCTTTAAGGGATATTATATAAGGGAACTTAAAATTTTCTCAATCTTTTATTATTTAAATTTCTAATATCCACATCTTTAAACTATTCTAAATTTAATTTAAAATTTCTGTTTGCATTGAATTTTGACATCATATTTTTGTTTGAATTGAATGCATGAGGAGCAATGGAGATAAGGTGATTATGTGTGACTAAATAAACATCATGTCATGAAATGCTCAAATTTAATTGTAAAAACACATTGACAAACATTTTAATACTAGATCACATTTTAAATGATGAAAATCATATCTAGCACCACAACATCAATATAAACAACACTTGGTTTATTTCGACACAAAAATATATATAAATAAATAAAATGATTTTTTGGGTTCTAGTATTAAAGTAAAAGAGGTGTGCATTGCAACCCCAAGTAAGTGGACCACCAAGTTTTTGCATTTGAGCTTTCATCAAGTCCTTATCATTGACTAAACAAATATCACCTCATTAATGTTACATTTTTTACTTTGAACCTTGAATATAAATTACAACCTTTCCATCCCATTAATTGAAGGTACTAAGAATAATACATTTTATAAATCTCTTGTACATTATGTTTTAATTTTGGTATTAGAAAAAATATATAATACCTATTTTTAATGCCTGCCATATATTAATTACATTAAAAATAATAAAAACATAATCCTAAATTTTAGTTTTTACCCAACAACCAATATGTGGAACCTTTTCTTTTTTTCAAATATATTTTTAATACATGCTCTTGCTTTATCTACATTCACATGCATTGATTCTAATCACTTCAGTAGTTTCCATTGTTCTCTTGTCATATATGGATTGCCTGCATATTGTACTATGTACTTGTGTGTAAGGAACATCAAATGTCTTCATGTTTTAATGATCAGAATTGCTAACTGTTTTACCTCTATCTGAAGGCTTATATGTGAGCTCTACTTCAACAGATGGCAGAAAGGAAGAGCCCGATAGCGTGCAGCTACACAAGTTGAAGGCTTATGTGAGCTCTACTTCAACAGATGGCAGAAAGGAAGAGCCCAAGCGTGTGCAGCTACACAAGTTGAAGAATTATGTGAGGTCTACTTCAACAGATGGCAGAAAGGAAGAGCCAAAGATTGTGCAGCTACACAAGTTGAAGGCCTATATGCAAGCTCTACTTCTACAGATGGCAGAAAGGAGAGCTCAAGATTGTGCAGCTACACAAGTTGAGTTGCTCAAAATGAAAACCCTATCTTTCTCTCCTTGGTAAGCCTCAACTTCCTTTGTTTTGAGTGTCAGACTTCATGCCTCAATATCCTTTGTCTTGGGTGTCTGACTTCATGCAAATCATGAATTGCAGACTTGAATCCCCCACTCAACTTCTAAAGAGAGGGAGTTGTGGTATTTTAAAGTCGATTCTTCAGATTCCAGCTGTAAAGACAGAATGGTGGTATTTGAGTAGGAAGACCATTTGGGACCATATCACTCTGGCTTTTGAAAATTTGAATTTTCGGCTCTCCATTTCGGCATCTGCAGGCCATATAGGATATAACTATTAAGTTAGAATGGCTATGCCAAATATGCTAGAACCAGGATGCATGATGGTACCCTCCTTTTTCCCAGACTTCAGGTTTTGACACTGCCATGCAGAGAGTTTCATTCATTATTTTTCATTACTGCAAACATGAAAAAGAAGCCAATAAGTGTCAAAACTCTTTCTTTGTGCCATCATAAGAAAACTGCTACTTTCTCAACATTGGTTGTATCTTGCAATCAAAACAACACCCCTGCCCCCTCCCTCCTCCCTTGGGTTTTCCCACTCCCTAGTGAGACAAGCCAGCAATCCAAAGCACTGGATAAGGTCACCCTAAAGTGGAACTTCACTGAGTACAAACATATGAACATGTGAAATTCAATTTCATATGCATGCATCCAACAAAAAACCAAATTCACTGCAGCAACAAGGTGAAAAGCAAAACAACAAATGAGAGATCCCACTATTATCAACCCGGTTACTATCTGTTGCATCAGCAAGCAAGCAAGGATTGAATGAGACTCAGGTTGTATAATTGACATCTCTTTGTTGGTCACCAACTGCAGGATCACCAATTTGTTATGGGGGATATGGTTATTGGGACACTTACTAGCATCAGATATAAATTTGCAAAAATAGCTTGGTCAGCTAATTACACATTTTGATTCCCCTGCAAACCCTACTTTTTTTTATTCAGATGAAGCTCCTGCTCTTCTCATAATTTTCTCTTTTGCCAGGCCAGCACATTATGCTGCACTTGGTTATTACAATTACTCATCTCTCCTCCTCGTCCTCAACTCTACAATTGGAAGACATAACCCTGACCAGCCTTGAGAACTTACATTTGTCGGAGCATTTGCAACCTCAAGTGGATCCAGAGGTATTTAAGAGCCTGAAAGAGCTCTCCTCTGCACATCTAGACAATCCGGCTCAGTTGCGACTGCCACTTGGTGTTGGGTTGTCACATAACCCCCCTTACAGAGAAAGAGACAGGAGGCCCAATTGGGGAATACTTCAAGACAACTGGTCTGCTACAAAGCTTGTTCTGTTTCCCTTTCCCCCAAACAATGAATGGTATGTGGCTGGATATGGTACAAGGGGGCAGGTGCATGTAACTAGAGCTGCTGCTCCCTTAGACAGAAGATAAAAGCCTCACTGGCTTTCTTGTAAAAAGGAATATAATGGTGGTGCTGTGTTGAGAAGGTTTCTAAGCATCCTGTTGCAGAGGAAGGTTTGCAGTTAGTGGCAATTTCAGTTTCCAGCCAGATGGATACAGAAGCCCAGATGCAGCTTCTAGATGGAGATGCCACACCATCACCTTGGAGCATCCTGGAGGCCGACCTTCCATTTGACTTTCGTCTGCCACCAATTGTTCTATGAATGTTGTCTCCTGCACACACATGAAGCCTCACAATCAACAAACAAGACACCAACAAACAGGTTGGCAAGAAGGTTTTCATGCCTGCTGTGCTGCTGGAAAGAAGCCCAGCAACTTTGCAAGCAACTTTTAGTTGAAATCCAATTTCTAGCGTGGGAAACTTCCATTGCAGAACGCTTGAGAAGCTTGTGAAGTGGAATGAGGGAAAACTCTAGATCAAAACCATAAATGTAGTCAGTGGGCACAAGCACATTATGTTTTAAGCAAATAAGAGTAGGAAGAGACCTGAAAACCTTCCTTGACTGTGTCAAGCTGCCGAATGGGATCCACAGAGGGTCTGTGCCATCTGTCTGGGTCCCAAAGGATGCTACTGTTGAAAGCAAACCCTGACATATCGACATGAAACCGTCTCAGCCTTTTGCTCTTTTCATTAGTGTGCCAACCTACAACTTTCTCACCATCACACACTGGCCCCTCCAGTATTGTCTTTGACTTACTGTGGACCAGCATTCCTACCAGCCATGTGCCAAATCGCCTGCAAGAGAAGTCAACAAAAATTTGTTCAGCCACCTGTGATGTGACCTAGGTGACCTAGATGACCTAAAAACTAGGACTCAAAACCAACCTGAATTAAAGAAATGGCTTCAAAATATCGAAGGTACATTTACATAAGCGTGCTTAGACCACATGTCTTCACAGCAGACCTCAGGAAGACCAAAAATATAGGCAGCAAAAAAAATATTGGTCACACCTGATTTGCCGCATCTCCTCAAAGAGGTCAAGGGTATATACATTGTCATCATCAGCAAAGTAAACAATGCCATCTAGCTGGTGGTGCTCAATGTGAGCCAGTGCAACATTTCGTTGATGGATCCCACGGTCCTTAATATTTGTGACATTTTTCTCACATACAAGATGCCGGTACATTATCCCAGTCTCCTGTAAGAGTGATGCTGTCTCTAAAGACTGTGCCTCTGTCTCCACTACTAACCAGAGGAGAGGTGGAGGGACTAGCTTCAGTGTGTGTGCCAATCGTGTCAAATAATATGCCTGAAATGCTCTGTTGTATGTTGGTGTTACAACTATCAAGAGCTTGCGGGGCTCCAATACTTTAGCCACTTGGTACTCAAGACCTGAACCAAGTACAAAGGCAATTAGTCTGTGAATCTAATGCATCTAAGTCAGAACAAGGCTGCCTGGAGCACAGCATCTCTACAAACTTTCTTGCAGAC
>Ga0209208_10003123_pt1 | contig 23819 bp, 19 predicted proteins | sample S1TSphfallax_3_FD_187694 | JGI IMG/M metagenome (GOLD analysis project Ga0209208, IMG submission 187694) | Host-associated microbial communities from peat moss isolated from Minnesota, USA - S1T2_Fd - Sphagnum fallax MG (SPAdes) (version 2) | ecosystem: Host-associated > Plants > Peat moss >...
CTCTCTCTCTCTCTCTCTCTCTCTCGCTGCACGTTCATGCTTGAAAACCATTCTTCTTGTTGGGGCCAAGATGGACACGACACGGAACCCTCTGGTTGAGCTTACATACTCCCTTCCTCTCAAACCACGTTTTGCAGAATTCTGAACCATATTTTAAGATCTAGGCTTCTGTCTCTATAGCCAATATTGTAAACAAGATGATGTGTCAAGCTTCATAACTGTGCTTGTCCAACTCTTGAGTCATGCAAAGTTAGTATTGAAGAATGTGCGTGAGGGACTGACTACTAACTTCATCATCATGGTTTTGCAAAATTATCATGCTTTCACATCAACTCAGAAGATGTGCTGCTCAACTACATTTAAACTGGAAAAAAAGGTGAAATTTTATGTGCTCATCAGGATGTTGTTGCAAAGATGGGATACACAAATTGGTTGCGAGTACATGGGAAGCTCTTGAGACCTGACTTGAGCAAAGAACAACATCTGGAACTGAAAGAATGTTTTGAACTTCTTGACACTTCTGGCAGTGGTAAATATTTTAAACCTCTGAGCTTTTGTGTTTAAAATTTGTACCTTGTCAAGTTGAGATTGCCCAAGAATAATGCAAAATTTTGTGAAAATTTTGATTTGCTTTTGGCTTCAAATTATCAGTTGTTTCTGCTAATATTTGTCATCAGCGTAAATCACCTAATCAAAGCTATGAAACAAGTAGCTGTTTAGTACTTTGTAATTGAGGTGTCATTTTGAAATCTAGAATTACTTCTGAAAGTTTGATGGTCATTTTGACAAGTTTTATCAAGTATTGCAGGGACATAAGCAATTGTGGATTTTGTAATTGAGATTGTTTCAATGTTGCAAGCACATAATGTAGCCTGGAGCATTATATTTGTGTGACAGGAAAAAAAATTCAATCTAGTGCTTATGACAAAAAATTTGGATGGTGATGAAGGCAGGGTGGATACTTATGCCAGAACTTATGACAGCCTTCCATGTACTCGGTATGGATGTGAAGCAAGCAGAAGTTAATGCAATCATGGCTGAGGCAAGTCCTGTTGGGAATACCCACATGGTATTAGCTCCATCTTGACCTTGATTTGCTACCAAACTCTAGAGTTTCCTTTTCTTTTCATAACAATATTATGGAGAGCTGGGCATTCATGAAGGAGGGCTTCATTGACCTTCATGAAAATGCTCTAGATAATCCATTGGGGGTTGATTGTGATTCTTCACACACAATCTGTGACCACCATGCTTACTTTAGTGGTGCCTTTTGCTGTTGTTGAAGATGGAATTTAAAGCCTGAAATCATATCTTCCATATCTTCCATGACTCCCTTTCTTCAAACAGGTAGAGTTTGCACATTTTATGCAAATAATGATGAAAAACTTGGACAAGATCCCAACAGATGTCTATGTCCCCAGAAATGATGGTATGGAATATAATGCCTCTTGGGATTTTAATGTGGTGATGATCCCTAATATTCTTGAAAACAAACAAGAAAGAGATTTAAGTTCATGATGTGGGCATGCTTGAGAAATATAATTGAGAGCTGCCACGTTCCTGCATTCAAAAGTGAAAATGAACCACACTCAATGATAACTGTGGAAAGATTAAATTTTACTCTTTCAGCAAGTTTTGCATGTTGAATGTCTTTAATACCAGTGTCTTCATACTTGAGTTTTGAATTTGCACCTTTTTTTTTCTTTTTTTTGGCAGGAAGGGGCCCAAGTGCTGAGTATTCACTTCCCTTCTGTTTCCTGGCACAAGCATACAGGCGAAAAAAAGTAAGTTCAAGAAAAATGCAGCTCGTCTGGATGATTTCTTAAATTATGATTGTGTCTGTAATGAATGAGCTTGAATGGCACATTTTATCATTAGCAAGATGTAAATTGAAGTTCTTGAAGTAGTAAGTCTATGAACACTAATTTGCTGTCAAATGACAATGGTTTATTGCAAAATATATATTATAATGTTGTAACCATCAACTGTTGTCATCATATTTCACATCATAGAATATTTGAAGATGGGAAACTGAGGTCAAAAGCCAAGTGCAGCCCACTGGGCCTTTTGAAGAGGGTTTGACATCCTTGAATATGTGATATATGTGGTTGGAAAGTTGATAGAAGCAGTAATGGAAGGAAATAAAGCAACAATAGAGCGTATAAAGTACCGGACATTTGCAGCTGACATGGAAAGGCAAGCAGTAAAAGATGAAGCAGCTGGCAAATCTAAGCAGGTTAGGAGCCAATTGAATAATGTCATTGATGAGTTTAAAACATTATTTACTATATGCAAAGTCAATTAGGGTTGTAATTTTTTTATCATGGTATATAATCATGTTTGATGGAGCATTCATTTGAATGTTTGTATGAACAATGTCTTCTCAATGATTGCTGTTGGAGCATGTCTCCAAATTAATGCAAACTATAAATCTAAGCAGATTTGGTCCAGTTGAGTATGTTGATGAGTTTAAGACAAATTAAACTATATACAAAGTTAGCATGACCTAGTTATCATACATAATTTCATGTTTGATGAGGCATTCATTTGAATTTTTGCTATGAACATTTTCTCAATGATTGTTCTTGGAACACATCTCCAAATGATTGCAAATTGATCACATGTTTTCACAATTTTTCTTTCCATATATTTTTAGTCAAATGAGAGGAAAGTCCAAAGCATTGTTCCCACCTATTGCTCTATATAACTCCGTTGGATTCAAGTAGAAACTCCATTGTCACACACATCTCAACACTTGCAATCGGTACTCATGTTTTCCATTATTATCTACAAGTACGAAAGATTCAAAACTAGTTGCCAAGTCAAAAGCATTGAAATTACCACAATAGTGTAAAACCAACATATAACATTCAAAATGCACATTCATACGTGGACAAATATACAAGCCTCAAACTGACAGTCACCATGTACTCCATGTCTGACCCATGGTTCAGGTTGTGAAAAAGAATTGGCGAATGTCGCTTGAACAGAATCGGGTACACAATTGACTATTATTTCAAACTCTCTAATTTCCAATTTTACTGTGATGATCTACACCCCACTGACTCCAAAATTATCAACATGTGAATGTCCTGCTACCAGTTTACAGCTGCTGCATATGAGCTTCAGGTCAAGTCATCAAATTTAATTGATGAATAAATTTGCATAGAACTTGGATGTACAAACCCTTGGCAACACTGAAATTTGCAGTGAGAAATTAACATGTCAGTTACTCAATGATGAGTTGAGCTCAGAAATTGGTTGCAGAGATCCCAACACATTGGCAAGATGAGATTAAAGCATGGCCCCAAAAAGGAACATGTCATAATTGGTATGGAAATGTATCTGAAAGTTCTTGCCATATTTACGATTATGGTTAAAATAATTTTTGTTGATCAATTGTAGACATAAGTTTTCAAAACAGCTAACTTGAAGGCAGAGATATTTAATACTGTGCAAATGAAAATATATATAAGAACTTGATGAATACAAAAAATGATTTTAGAAGAAGCATATGTATACATTGTTGGTTGCAGAGGCACCATTCCCCCCATACATTCTTCGAGACATGAATCCTGAGGTGAAGAAGGTGTTATTCAGCAAAGACGAACAGCACTTAATGGAAGATGAGAAAGACCAGGTTGGAGGGCAGCCTGATGATGCCAAATGTAAGCATTGAGTTGAAATGTCATGCAGTATGATGACATGTTGCTATCCTATGATTGACCATAATTTAACATCAAATGTGAATTCAAGCTGTATATTTTTGAGGTACCTGGAAACTAAGACTAACTCTGAGGGTGCCTGATGATGATAATTATTTCAATAGTTTCAGCTAATTCAAGAAGTGAATGTTTGAATGTCATCATCAGGTGATATGAGTATTGTAAATTTTATTAAAACATGTGAACATTGTTATGTGCTCTTTTCATGATCATTCAAGTGACAGATGCAAGCACAATATTTCCCCAAAATCTCAAATACCAACAAAAACTTGAAGCTTTTCGTTCTGAGGTATTTATCATCAGAACAAACTTTAAAGTTGTAATTTGGCTTTGTCTAAATCATGTGTATTATTCTTTGCTTGATTGCTCTTTCACTCACTTGCTTGCTTGCTTTTGCATGAGTAGTGATGGAAAATTTGAATGAAACTTAGCAGGTTCAGCATAAACCAACATTGAAACAACAAGTGATACATTTGCAAGCATTCAAGACAATGCGTGAATTTTGGAAGAATGGTCATTTGGAAGTGAAAGGCAGCCCACTTCTTCATCTGGCCTGATGTCCTGTTACCACCAAATTTCAGTACTGATGTCAAGCTCCACACTATAAATGAAGCCCAGACTTGGCCACCTGATGGATTCTTCCACTATTCTTGATTGTGCAACACAACATTGCCTTTTCACCCAAAACACTTCATACTCTTATGGGACAATTTTTCATACATATTTTGATGCTAGCTAGAGCTGGTGTGATTGACAGCCTCTCACCCACACTTTAGGGAGGGCCTTCATTTGGGGGTAAGGCCTTCATTTAGAGGTCAGCCCCATGAGTGTTTTCCTTGTGGTTCCTATTTTAAGACTTCAAGACTACTTTTGGCCTACAGTCCTTAACTCCAGAGGTCACATGGTATCCAATGTATCCACCCACCCACTAATGTTCATTAGCTAAACTTGCTTTTGGAAATCATGCAAAATTGACAGTCAGTGGAAGACAGTCTTCCACTGACTGTCAAAACATATATTGCACAAAGTATAATCCTGCAGCACTCAAATTGAATCACACCCACAGCCATCCAGTAAATTCTCCCATTTCTTTATGCCAGATAAGGACCTCAAAGGTGGCCATTCTGGGAAGTAAGGTCAAAAGCCCAGCTCCCACCTCAACTGGGGCCCTCATTCCCAGACTAGCCCTGTTCTAGGTCCTTACACTACATGTAATATCAATCTATTTCCTATCACATCCGATGTTTGGCCCAATTGCTTATTGATATCCTCCACAATTTGCTGGTCATACCCATCTATTTCCTCTCACATCTTATGTTTAGCCCAATTGCTTATTGATGTCATCCACAATTGCATGTATGTCAACAAACTCTCAAGTGTTCCTAGCATACCCAACAAACATTGGATTGCATCTTGACTGCCCTTGCATGCCTAACAGGCATTCAAGATGTCAAATCTGGTTAACTTCAACCAAGTAAACTTCAAGCTAAAGTCCTGTCAAGTTTGGTATCTTGGTTTTTAGCATCCTGAACTCAAAAGAAAGTATGAATTTTTGACCTAGGAAAATCAAGACTCACAAATAGGTAGTATCTTTCACAAGTACCAAAAAAATGATTTTTAATGTTCACTTTGTCCCCTACATCCAAAGTAAGCAATGGCAAATTTATACTGAAATTTCCAGTAAATTTATTCTGCAAAATATAATTAAATGTCTGCAATAAAAGGAAACCAAATCATGTTGACAGGTGCATCAGTATGGCACCTGGGCAAGCGGTGCAAGCCAATTGGTTGCCCAAGCATGTTTGGAAACATGAGCACATGACATAATATGACACTAAATGTGTTGGAAATTACCCACCCAACACTAGTTAAAAACAAACCTTTTGCACTCTCCTACTATAACACTAGCACCACATTATCAATTTCATCTAGTTTCATCACCACAGCACTTTTGAAACTATGTGCCTTAAGAAACATAGCTTTCACCAACTAGCTACAGAGCACATGGGATAAATGGAATTGCATCAAATTTTTTGCATTGGATTGTGAAAAACATTAAGTCTTGCTAAGGGTTCCAAGTAGGACTAACCAATGAATGTTTCCAAGTTCAACTGGTGGGAGATCACAATTGTGTCCCAACACCATACTGAGCAACACAAAAACCTGCCAACCTCCCTGACTTCCCCATAACTGATAACATCTAAATCATCTTCATGCATGACCAATCTCATTGACCACCTAGTATTTCTATTCATATGTGTTCACTACCCTCCTTGGAGCTTTTACTTGAAGCTTATGTGCAGTCCAACAGTCAATTGAGCATACTTTAAAAGACACATAACGATAATTCAACATCTTCATCAATTGTGCACCACCTCAACAATCTCAAACTCTTCAACCACTCCAAGAGCATCTGACCAAAATAGCATGACAATTAAGAATAGGATTGGTGTAAAGAGATAAGATGGAAAACTTTCATGATGAAAATGCAATCCATTCCAATTGGGAATTGAGGACCTTTCTCTATTTTGAACATGTATGCAGCACAATATTCACCAATGCCTATGAGCTGAACAAATTAAGTAGAACCTATTCTGAATATACCATTTCATTTCCATTATCAGAACCCAAGATACATTTAATCATCCTTGCCAAACAAGAAGTGAAAGATGCCACCAGTGCATTAAGCATTCTCTTAAGACACCATTCTGGAAGGGAAAAAAACAAACACATGAGTTACCTGTATCAGGAAGAGGGCCCATGTTTCATGGGCATCAAATGACAGTCTCAAAAACCTGGGGAACACTGACATCTTTGAATGCAGGATCCAACCATTCAGGATAAGGAAGACCCTTTGACTTCAAAAAGTCAACATTGAAGACCTTGCTCTGATACCTTGTTCCCAAATCACAAAGAATAGTCACAATTGTGTGCCCTGGCCCAAGCTCCTTCGCTAATTTTATGGCTCCTGAAAACCAAGGCATTTTACTCAAGAAACTGACTAGCATATTTGGTCAATTCTTCTGAATTTATTATATGCTCCATATGCTTTTATTCTTATATAGTATGTTCTACTGAAGGTGTGGAGTCATTGGCACTGCAATTCAGTAGATCCTTGCAACCCACCTCCACATCACCCATATAACATTTACTGCCTCTAAAACCATGATTATTTGAACCATGGTGACAGAAGAACTAGGAGAATCACCCTAACCTAAACTTCTGTGGAAGTCTATCTTGTAATTACAAACATGTTGTTAGAACACTATGTTTTGCCAAACTAGATTAGGAAATCCAGATGGAGCAACCATTATGAATAAGTCTAGGCACTTACCACCAATATTGATGGCTGTTGAACCCCCCATACAAAAACCCTCTTGTTTTAGAAGGTCAAAAATAAGAGGTAATGCCTCCTCATCTGTTACCTGCAAATCACAACATTGATACCCGTGAAACCCTTGTTCTGGACACAATTTTCTTTTGCAAATTGAAAGTGAGCAGCTTACTGCAAGCTATCTTATTCCACCCCAATCCCAAGTAAAATCATGATGATCCAGACTGTTAATGTGCAGATATGTCCAGAAAAACTCAGATCTCTGATCTTGACCACACCAAATAAGATGACCCCTGCTACACACACCTGGCACCAAAAATCAACAGCACCGCCATCTCGGGCAGGCACACCCCAGCTTTCCAAATTGGCAGTGACACGACCTTGACCAATTCCTTCAGAAATCTGTAAACAATTCAAAACACTGCCAAGCTTCACCAATTGCTGTCTTGAGCACCCCAAGAAAATGGTGGAATTTCATTTATTACCAGGTATAAAATTATCTGCCAGCGTTCTAAAGTAAGGCACCTCTGTCCTTAGATTTCTCGATTTAACACTGTGGACATGAATGTCAAGGTAACATTTATCAAACTCCTGAACACCATCAAGCTGCTCAAGACAATTTCAATACATGCATGATTATTCCAAGCTGCTCTATTTTTTCAGACTGACTGGCATCCAAGCTGCTCAAAACAAAATCAATTCCAGAAGAGCAAGAAGAGGCCATACTGAAGTTCCTGATGATTGAAGCACACCACTGGAGTAGTAGTTGTACATGGCTGCTCCCATGGGGTCTGCCATTCCAATCCTAACATTTGGATTCTGCTCCTTCAGATACTACACAAGGTGACATTTGCAAGCTTAAGTGCAACTGTGGTGATGTACATTTGAAGAGACATGTCACACTATATAGTCTGTCCCCAATGATTTAGAGCCAGGCATCCATAAACAGGAGAGGTCACACATCTGCCCACTTGAAGTAGAATTAGAGTTGAAATACAGTCTATGGATCCTACCATTTGCAGAGTCCTGGGGTACTTCATAGTGTACACCAACCTATCAAGTCCAGATACTTTTAGAAAAGACAAAGATAGAACAGCCACACAAGAACCTACAGATGATACACAAAATTCATATACAGAACAACTATATATCACAATTACTCTTGAAACCTAAAGGAAACAGGACAATGTATCAATGTACCTTGCCAACTCCCGCAAGGGTGCCCCCTGTGCCAATGGCACAAATGAACCCATCCACCTTTCCTTCTGTCTGCTTCCATATCTCTGGCCCTACAGAAGGACAAGACAGTTACACAACTCTTAGAGCTAGAATCCCAACATACACAACACTATGTGTGAACTTATCCACAATGAGCAGCACAACCAACCACCACCAATTTGGCAAAAAATAGGTACATTTCAAATGAGGGTGAGAAAGAAGAGACTGAAAAGAGTTACAAAGGTCATGGGTAAGTAGCAGAATATTATCATCCTCTCAAACAAAAGTACCTGTGGTTTCATAGTGTGCTTGGCGATTTGCAATATTATCAAACTGTTACATCCCTCCAAAGAAGCTTGCATGTGAGTGTGGGTTTTTAGAGAAGAACGACAAACTTTGCTATATGTGTGAAGATGTGCATTACCGTGACTAATCAAGGATCACTCAGATTCCTAAAGGACATTTCACTGCACAAGTTGCATTGGAGAGACGCTAAATGCAGGAATAGTAAGACATATACACAGAGCAATAGGTATAGCAATGCAGCAGTATGGACCTTCAGAAACTGAACCATGAAACACAGTGCCATCCTAGTGCTGCAACCTACAGGCTACTTCCAACCACAGACAAATAATTCAAACCAGTAGATCCCCTCCAGTATGGACAGTACCTGGTTTCCCCATATAGCACCTCCTGGATGTGTCTGCAAAAAGTACCATCTGCTCAGTTCTCTAGTGTCAACAGCATAAGGTTGTTCTGTGGAGCTTTTGGAAAATGTTGGGCATCCACCATATTCAGGCCAATTGTGCAAGATAGTGATGCTTACTTGAGCAAGAGCTTCTGCAAGGCGTCCAGAATATTTGACATAGTTGTTTGGATTTTTGTACGGCACTGCTGGAACCTTTCACCACCAATGATATAGCTTGATCAGCTCAGCTAAACAATATCAAGTCATAAACATGGCCACATATCATTTCAGCACTTCCCTAAACAACCTAGGAGTAGTCCTCCTGCACCACAGATTATGACCACAAAATCACTAACCACAAAGTTTCTGAAGGAAAAAGCTGTTGAATTTCATCCCAAGCACATGGAAAAATCACAAAACATTCTTTTGCACTGATGCTTGTGGCAAATACCTCTACAAGTGTTGCACCAGCCAGTCGGAGCATATCCTTCTTCTCCTGAACCAACACAAAATAATCCCATCAACTCAAAGAAGGTAGCCTCAACAATGAATTAAGGCTTACTCTTGAACTGCTAATATTGCCTGAGCTAGACTTTCCATCAGTAATAAATTGATCACTGTGATACATTGGAATTGAGCTCTAAGAAAGAGTAGGAAATTAACCTGACTTTGTGTTTGGGGAATAACAATAACAGTCTTGTAGCCTTTGGCATTCCCAACCAATGCCAATCCTATACCTGTGTTGCCAGCAGTGCCCTCTACAATGAGACCTCCAGGTTTCAACAAGCCCTTCTCCTCTGCATCCTGTTGATACACACACTCATTATGCATCATCCTTTTATGTCTCCTTTTTCAAATCACCAGCATGCAAATCACCACTTGATCTTTAACCATGCAAGAAGCATTTATGGTATGCTTGAAGACACCAATATAGCATAAACCTCCAATACTAACCAAAAACCCCAGATCTCCCCCTTAACAGAAAATTTGGATACAAGATCATGCTCATGACAGAATTCCATCAGATTAAGTCTTGCCCAACTGCAGCTCAGGAGACCCAGTGGCCTTCTGAAACTCATCACAAATTATCATCCCTTTACAAAAATCAATGTGTCTCCCAAAGTGCAATGCCCTTCACCAGAACACAAGAAGGGCTTGTTCAATACTGTGCAGCTTGTGACATCACAAAATATTGATATCCATAAAATGTATCTATTCAAATCAACAGTAGTTGTCATTCTGATCAAGAGCTTACAAGTTGGCAAGCCTTGCCTTGACAATGTAAAGGGCCGCACGGTCTTTTACAGATCCCCCAGGATTTAGAAACTCAGCCTGCCACCCACCCAAGATAATGACATGAACAAACATTTCTCACCACTCTGAAGAAGGATGTCTACCAGTTAAAGGAAAAGCACTAGCCCTTGAGCCCTTCAAGTTGATGGTGGCCGCAATTCTGGGTGGATATATTTCTGTGAGGATTCACAGACTTAGAATCATGTCACCTTGCCATAGATTTCACATCCAGTTGCCTTTGAGGCTGCATTGAGACGAATAAGTGGTGTGTTTCCCACCTGTGACAGAATACAAACACTCTTTTAGCATGCAGTTCCCCACAATAATTGGCAACCACTCTTCCAAGGAGCAAAAACCAACCTCTCAAGTGCCCATGGGTGACAACGAAGCTATACAATAAATAACACAAGTTTTAAGGTGGTGCATCAAATGGTGGCAGATTATTGTATGATTGGCATTTCATTTGAACTGCCAATGATTGCACAATCTTTTGAATGATGTTCCTGCTTCAATCAATTCTAAAGTTTTGTATGCAGACAATTGTACAGATTCTCTGAGGCCTCAGCTAATCAAACTCATTTATCTCCACAATTGCTGAGAACTTATCCATAATTATGATTCAAGTCAAACTGAAAAAGAATCAAGAGATGATCCTATAATAATAGAAATGGTAGGCTAACCAAAACCCATATTATGATACTAGAGGAGGCTCTTGCATCACCAAAGTTGTACATGCATCACATATAGTACAATAAACAATCTGAAGTAGATACCCTGCAAACACCTTCTTCAAAGAATTGGAGTTTAACAAAGTGTCCTCTTGAGAGTAAACAATAACAAAAGGCAAACCTACCCCTATAGACCTTGCAGACTTCAGTCACTTTTCTACCTCTGTCTGTTTAGAGATCAGAGGTTCTGGAGTTCAAGCACTCTCCAGAGGGACCAAAAGAAGGAATTCAAAACTGTCAATGGATCCAAAGACCTGAGAGTAAAAAACCTCACTGAATCAACAAAGCCCCTCCTAACACCAAGATCTCCAACTGATGCCATTGCCCATGTCTCCATGTGTAGCAGATGTGATTGCTTTTTGACTTGTCCCTGCACAACAGGTATCCATACATTCTCCAAAATGAACTCACCAACCAGTTTCCAGATCTCCCATACACATTTGGATAATAGAAAAGATTCATACAAACTCACATTCTCAAGCCAATCCAACGCAAGGTGTGCAATCTTGCAATTAGGCCTACGATCACAGAATCTCAAGAGACGTGAACCCAATACTCTAGCTGCATGCAAGCTTTATATCCACATCCAATTTAATGAGATGCAATCCAACACTCTCACTGCACACTTTCACATAAAGGCTCAAGGACTTGCCAAAGACGCAGACTCTCGATGCAAACCCTAAGTAAAAACCCTAACTCCTAAAGCATTCTTGCAAGTGCACCATTCTCAAAGCCCATCAAAAATCAGGTTGTCTAAAGCACAAAAAGACAGAAACCTCTGCTTGAATTGGGGGGGGTGGGGGGGTTCAGCCACAACAAAAGCTCAAGGACTTGCCAAACATGCATGCTCTCGATGCAAACCCTAAGTAAAAACCCTAACTCCTAAATCATTCTTGCAAAGAGCACCATTCTCGAAGCCCATCAAAAGTAAGCTTGTCTAAAGTATGCACTTCCGCAAATCGGATGGAAAAGAATTTGACAAAACAAGAAACACCCGAATCAAAGGAGCTCAGAAAAACAGCAGTGCCGTGGGAGTGTGGAAGGAATTTGTGATGAACAAGAGAGGAGACAGGGAAAGTGAGTGAGTGGTGAAGTTCGATGCACTGGTACCCACCAGGAAGGGGCGAGACCGAAGGTGATGGGTGAGTCCCAGAAACGGTGGGGTGGACGTGATGAAGATGCTTGCTTTCATGGTCCCCTACCACTTCAGCCGAGCACACGCATTTGCGTTGCGTTCCGTTGCTGCGTGTCTTTCTTTCTCTTGCCACAGCTATAGTGCTACAGCTGCCTTGTCCACTGCGGTCCTCTAGAGACGGTGGAGACGCACCGTCGTGCCCTGTTCGTGCACCTAAGGGACTCGCGCGCTCCTATTGTTTTCTCGCAACCCTAATCTTTGAGGTCCTTAAGGCAGGGTACCTAAATTAAAGAACTTTTCCAAATTTCTCAGTGATTTTTAGTTACCTCCCTTGGCATAATTTAAAGTAATAAAAGGGGGAATCTTCCCTTCACCTAAGATCTCAGTTCCATTATACACCTTAACCTAAGGTTAGTTTCATCATGAAATAATCCTCAAAATAGTAAAATGAAACTTTGTGAAAATATCAAGTTGACATGTTGGAAATCATCATAATTATAATAGGCTACACTCTGAATAATTTCACTACTTATATCACAATATTATAGTAGATGATGAGAAATTATATAATTAAATTATAAAAACCAATTCATTTTTTGAAAAAAAATTATTATTCATTTTGTCAATTTGGAAACCAACCCTAGGCTACGGTATATAAAAAGTACATTACATCATGTGTAGTGTAAAGTCCACGGCCAAATAAGGGTCTTATTCAAATAAGGGCTTGCACAAGGTGATAAAGACCGCAGCCAAGGGCTTTACAAAGTGTAAAGACCTGGGTTGGTCTTTTTTGTTCTTATCATACCTAATGGATATTACACAAGAGAGAAGAAAAAAAATCAACAATAGTAAGCATTTCAAAAAACAAAACACTCACTACTCACATTAGTGGGCATTACATTTTTCAAAATATCTGGGCCTTTGTGGAGGAAAATCTTCAACTTGTAGCCCACCCTCCAACTACCTTACAAAAATCAACACAAGTCTTTATGCTTTTGTAAGCTTCATGGACATTTTGAAATTTCGGAGAAATTCTTTACCTTGGCTATTGAGCTATTTTTGGTGTCTTCTTGGGTTTTCACCGATGTTGTGCATGTAAATGGTTTAGGACTTACATATGTGTCTTCTTGGTGAAACATGGTTTAGAACTTACACTCTGTGTAAGTCTAAATCTCACAATAAATTCCAATGACAAGTAATCGAAATTAGTGTATACTAGTGGGTGCCCGTGGCCGAAGGCCACTGTGAAGTCCCCGTGGGTGCTCATAACCTTCGACCACTGTGAAGTTTTATAAGTTTTATTTTTCTTATTTTTTACTCTTTATTTGGTTTATTCATTTTTGGAAATTTTTTTTCTTTTAAAATTATTTTACTGTATTTCCTTTTCCTTGTTTCATTTGTTTCCATTCCTTTTTTATAGTTTTTGCGTTTTTACTTTTTTTTGGTTTATGTTTGTTTCATGTTTTTCTATTTTTATGTATTTATTTATTTATTTATTTTCTTTTTATTTTCTTTTTCAAAAAGATTATAGTTTTTTTAATATGTTCTATAATGAAAATATTTTTTTAAAAAAATTGTATTTTTGTTTGATTAGATGCAGGTCCCCCGGTTTTCCCCAAGGATCCTATATATAGCTAGCAAGTCCAGTGGGCGGGTGTCTGCCCTGGCCGCCCTGCCCCTACCCTGCCCTGCCCTGTTTGTCACCACAAACAGACAGAACCATCTGATTGGTCCAAAAATTCGTGTGGTGCTGCTAGAAGATAACGGCCTAGAAATGCAAGCGTAACCGCCCCTGCCCTGCCCTGTTTGTCAAATAGATAGACAGACACCACTGTTGCTTTTATATATAAGATGGGGGATTTTTTTGGAATCCTTCATATGGTCGTCGATGGACCATTCTTAAGACAATTTCAAAAATAACTACCTCATTTTCAAGCTTAACTATTTCTTTTTTTAAATAATTAATTTTTTTCTATGAACTTTTTAAATAACTATCTCCCATCTTCCTAATAAATATTTAATAAATGTAAGGGTTTGGTCTTTAGTGGTTCCCTTTCCTGCTAGTGGCTATCCTTTTTTGGGTTGTTTGTTTGCCTGGACTTTGATCCTTGCCCCTTGTTTGTTTTTCTCTCCCTTTCTTGGGTGCTTTCTTTTCATAAAGTTTGGCAGGTTTCATCAATACCTCCATTTTATAACTACCTCATTCTTTTCTCCTATCCATCAACATGAATATGAAAAAGCCAATTAACATATGTCTTTTCACATTCATGAAATTTATATTAATTTAAATTAAATTTAAAATTGACATAAATAATGATGAATTATCGAAAACCATATGAATACATAAGAAAAAATAAAATAATTGATCATCATTTGTAGTGTGCAGCAATGTGAAGCTCTAATTCATATATGGGGAATTTTTGAAATTTTTCATATGGTCATCCATGAACAATTCCAAAGACAATTTCAAAAATAATTATCTCATTTTCAAGCCTAATTACTTCATTTTTCTTTTAATAACTAGTTTTTTTTCCTATTAACTTTTTTAATAACTATCTCCTAATTTTCCTAATAATTACCTTCATTTTATAATTACCTCACATTTTTTCCCTATCCACCAACATAGATATGAAAAAAACAAATTAACATGTGTCTTTTCATGTCCATAAAGTATATATTAATTTAAATCAAAATTGGCATTGACATAAATAATGTTGAATTATTGAAAACCATATGAAAACATTTTTTTAAAATCAAATAGTTGATCATCATTATTGGTAATGTGTAGCAATGCAAAGTTGAAATTTTATTTACACTTCATGTAAAAGTTTAATATCCATCTATGTTTGTATAAATATAAGTGTAAATCATAAAATGTGTAAATGTAAAATTGTGTAAATTTATTTTATGCCATGTAAAATCATGTAAATGTAAAAATAAATACACTTATATGGTTTTATGTGACTTTGTAAAAAAAATGTGATTTCTACTTGGGGAGAGAGGGGTTTCCATAATTTTTTGGTGATAGGCCAACCAAATGGCCCATTACAAAAAAGAAACCATCAAAACATTTGTGCATTGGGATGCACCACAACTATTTAAATTAATTAATATGAATCACAATAAGTGCATGAGCTCTTGTAAAAGCTTAAACCAAAAATGGTGACGAACAAAATTAGGAACGAAAGTTCTACTCAAGCAATGAGGTGGGGCAAAATGTGCATTCAAGATATTCCTTAGAATAGCACCACCATAGTCCCATATTGGTAGAAAATGTTAATTTTGGGGAGTATCAACATTTTAATATTTTTTTTGTGAAGGATTAATCAAAATGGCCTATTGCAAAAAATATATTAAATTAAGTTTGGCATGCACCCACAACTAATTAATATGGATTTGCAAGAAGGTATGGTCTTTAAAGATATATATTGTATACACTTACACACCCCAAAACATTTACAAAAGGCGATGAAAGTGTATTTGACAAATATATACACTACTCTCATGAAAACGTAAGTGTAAAAAAATAATTATACATAGCAACAATATAAGTGTAAATGTAAAAAAGTTTAAATGTGTAAATGTAAATGATTAGTACTTACATGATATTTACACACCTTATATCTATTGACATTTACATGCACAACATTAATTTTCACCCCAACCAAGGCAATAGAATAACCCTAGACCGGCCTCAAACTTAGGAAGAGACTCAAAATAGTTCCTTGTCCTTTACATAACATAACCCACCTTCTTTAGATATAATGAACTTACCAAACTTCTTTTTGTCCTATTTGATTAACCATGTTTAATTCCACCCATGTTTTTGTGCAATTCCATGCATGTTCATGTCCTTATCTTCAAGTCTTTCTCATCTTGTAACTATCCAAGTCATAAAGCTTTTTGAAAAAAGTTTATTTTATTTGGAAGCATTGTTTATAAAAGGAATTTTCCATTAAAAAAAATTTAATGTTTTTAGAGACCGTGTTATAAATATGATTTTTGCATCCACAAAAGAGAGCACATATATCAAAAATACCCACAAGGTACATTCACAATACAAATGATCCACACCCAATTCTTTTGTTCCTTTCCAAAAGGCAAGGACTTGAAATTGAAAATTGAGATGGCATGCAACCATTGCACAAAATTTATGGTTTAACCACATATTTGACTTGTACAATATATTCTTATAATAAAATTTAGTTTTTTTTTTACTTTTATAATTTATTTTTATATTTGTCCAAAAATTATTGGAAAGAAATTTGTAAATTTCAAATTTTACAATTTATTTATTTATCAATTCCAATGGTGATTCGAAACCATGTAAAGTATAATATTCAATCTACTTGAACATTAAAAATTTCCAAAAAATCTAGATTAATTTTGATCATTCTTATGTGATTTATTTAGGACCTCGAAACTAGTTACAAATGTTTAATTAGTCCTTTTCCACTCTCAAATGTTAATATAATTGACTCATATTTTTAAATGTCATTCTTGAATGTATATTACATCACATTATATAGATTACATGAAAGGTGTTTAATCCTAAATGAAATAAAAAATTGACAAGTGTGTTATTCAAGAATGGTTACATTTGCAGTGATTCATAATATTGCAAACTTACCCCATAATAAAATAGAATTAGCACAAAACTTGAACCAACCAACATTATAATTTACCTTGGCTAAAAATGTTTTGGTACTCTTCATTTTTTCCTTAATTTAATTGTTTAACAAAATCTATATTGGTCTATAATTTAAAATAGTTTGTAATTTGACTCTATCAATTAATCTTATTAATTGTTTTATTATTCCTTATATATATATAATTACTTTCATTTGTTAACTTGTTAAGATTCTTTGGCTTAAAGTTAACATTTTAATTTTCGCCTACACATTAATGAGTTTGAACCCAAAACCTTTTTGAGGTCTAAAAGCCCTTATCAAAGGTTATACCCTTGTGCCACCACCTTTAGGGTAAATGTTAACCAATTTGATTTAGTCAATTTGATTATATTAGTTCACACTCAACAAGTTTGCCAACCTATCTAAGGTAGATATGCCAAAAACCAAATAATAGGTTCAACAAACTTAGATTAGTTTACTATTATAATTGGCACACACGATGTTGGTTATTAGTTCATAATCAATGGGAAAATGGATTTAAATAAGGGTGAAAGCACATTAGGGGAAGGGGGGAACTTTGGGCACTTTCACAACATGTATTTAATGTTTATTTCTACAAAACATGTTAGTGGTAATGCAATCAAATACTAAAAGATGATAGATTCATCTATGTTTTCTTTCATTTTTATAACATGATTTGATCACTACTTTTGATCATGAATCTACTCCTTCCACTTCTATTACATATGTCCATGAAAGTTGCATGAGGATTTTGGGGAGTTTGCTCAAAGATTATAAGAGCCTACTCTAAGGTTTTTTTTCCAAACTAATTAACATGAAGATCTACAAAACCACCATTAAGATATATCAATGCCAACCTATATTTTCAGTTACTTTCGCAATGACACCTTTCTCAACTACCACAAATTTTGCCCACCTTCCATGCCCTTCATGATCATACACCAATCCAATCTAGATGGAAAATCAAAATTATAAAAGATTGGCAATTAGACAAATGATTCACTCAAGGCAACATTAGAAACAAGTGATGAAAGCATGTTGATCAACATGGTGACTAGAAGGTGGGTCATACTTTGACCTTCTATGATAGATCATGTTAAATGGGCAAGTGTTTGGGGCAAAAATAAGGACCAACCCAAGTGATGTTTGCACAACAAAAGGAAAAAGTGATCAAATGGGCATTGAGAATGCAAAACTTGGGACATGTTAATCACAAAAACACAATTGCAGATGAAAGGTCAATGAAATTACCCAAACTGTAACACCTTTCACAAATGGTGGTCCAAGGTAATGTTGGTGGAGGTGTTTCATGTAACACCATCTATCTAATTGCCAATAAGATTTAATTGCCAATAAGATTGCATCAATTTTTACAACAAGTTGAAAGAACTTTATGACAAGCATCATTATCCACCCTCTCACACTTGGAATTGTGATGAAAGTGGAGCACAAGTAGGGTGCAAGGTGGAGCAAGAGTGATTGCAAAACAAGGATTGCATGTGATATTTATAACATCATTTGTAAGTCTCAAAGGTGGAATTCTCAATCTTGGCATGTGTTAATGTTGTAGGTACCTACATGCCTAATCTTTACATATTTAAAGGGAAAATGAGAACAAGGAATTTGATCAAAAAATGTAAGAAAGGGGAGATTATGGCAATGCAATCAAAGGCCTAGGTGACAATTAATGAGCTTTTTGGAAAGTGGATGTTTCATTTTACGAAATCTTTGGGTGGAGATATATCTCCAACCAATCATCATCTCCTTATGTTTGATGGGCATGGCTTTCATATCACCTTCTAAGTTGTCAAATTTGAAGAAAACTTGAATTAAACCCTTTAATAAACACAAGTCATGCCTTACAACCTTTTGATGCACAACTTGTTTCAAATCATTCAAGATAACATATAAACTCATCATTGAAACACAACCATGTTCACCTTAAAAAAAGGATTTGGCCCTAAATGGATATCTATAACATTAAAGAAGGTTTTTAATTATCCTAAAGAACATCAAAAAAGGATTTGCCAAAACAAACATTTAACTTTTTAACACCAATAAAACTAATCCTTTTGAAAAATTCCAAGGGATTGAAGATGACATTGTTTCATTAAGTGAATTTTTTTTATTAATATGCTACATATTACAAGAAATTGAAGACTTGACATATTTGCCACTTCCTATTACTTTTATGAAAATCAAACAATTAACAATGATGAAAGCCAACATTTGAAAAAGGAACTCAAAGACAACACCATGAACAACTAGCAAACAAATGCACACATGGAGAACAATGTCATCCATGAACCAAAAAAAAAATTCTAATTTTTTTTGTCTTCTTCAAGTTCATGATACACAATGCAAGAAGGGGTTTAACCATTCATGGATTGTACTAAATCTCACATCATGACTTCATATGAGTATATTGGAACTATGGAACTTGAAGCATCTAAAAAAGGTTGTGGATTATATTAAGTTTCATATCATGATTTCATATAAGTATGTTCACTAGAAGAAAAATTAGATTTTGTGAGTAGTGTTTGCAACTAAATTTTAATGACAAGCAAGATATACATTGAACATCCCTTTAGTTGCAAAAATCAAGTCACATGTGACATAGTTGCAAATGACATAGATCATGAATAAATAAAAAATTCAACAAAATAGAATTTCATCCTTTGACTAATTGTGTATTGTTGTTTGAGATTACCATGCAACCTTTTTGGTCAACAATAAAAGTGAATAATATGCTAACATCTGTTAATAATTTTTATAATTTCATTTTTAATGTAATCTTGAAAAGCAATCTAGGGCATTCAATTTTTGAGCGCATGATTGCAACTCATGGTAAATCCACAAATATATCAATTTTTATTTTTAATTATATATATATTATATATATAAACATTTAGTTTGGTAGGTATGTAGGTAGGGGTTTAGGTTAAGTAAATAGGAAATAAGTTTTGCCACTTTGTTTTTGGTTTAACATTTATGGTTAATCCACTTTGATTGGTTCATCTTATATGACAGTTGTTTTTTAAATTTATTATGTTATTTTAATTATTTAAATGCACCTTTTTATATAATTTACAAAATTGAAAGGGAGGATAAAAGATATGGGATGTATTTTATAGTCATAAATTAATTGTAGATTAGTTTACAACTAGGTTGTTATAAAATATTTAACCCATATGTTTTTGTCATCATTTTCAAACACTACTAAGAAATGCATCCTAGTTCACTCTGGGTTTCATTAGATTTTGAGTGAATTTTGACATTTTTACCTAATGAAATTGTTTAACCCCATAGAGAACAGGGACCAATTACTATGGACAATGATTTGTTTCACTACTACTTAATGAAACAAGATTACTCTCAAGTGAAATATAAATTTACGAAACCATTCACTTGCTAGTTAATTAACTAACTAGCATCGAAATCAATTAAAATTTAATTATTTAATATATAATATTATCGATAATTTCATGATTTTTAAAACTTATTATTTATTGACATGTGTCATTACCTACGCTAGGTTAAAAATCATCAATAGCGATTAGTAAAATAACCATCAGTAGCCATTAATAAAATAACCACCAGTAGTCATTAATAAAATAGTCACCAATAACCATTAATAAAATAATCACCAATAGCCATTAGTAAACTAACCATTAGTAACCATTAATAGAATAACCACCCGTATCCATTAATAAAATAATCACTAGTGGCCATTAATAAAATAATCATCAATAGCCACCAATAGAATAACCACCAATATAATAACTACTAATGGCCATTAATAGAATAATCATCAATAACTATTAATAGAATAATCACAAAAAAAACATTAATAACCACAAATAGATAGGTACCAATAGCTATTAATAACCACCAATAACACTAATAAAAGAACAACCAATAGCCATATATTAGAATTACTTAGGATTGCCAAAAATAATATAAAGTGAAATAATTTATAATAAACAAAAATAATTTAAGGTGAAATATCCTATAATAATCTAAAATTGCCAATAATAACATAATGTGAAATAACTTTCAATTATAAAAAATAACTTATAATAATTGCAAGTAATCTAAACTGAAATAATTTATAATAGTAAAAAATAACATATAATAGCCAAAAAAACTTACAATAGTTGAAAATAGCCTATGGTGAAATAAGTTAAAACAGTCAAAAATAATTTAAAATAACCAAAAATAGTCTAAGGTGAAATAACAAAAAATAACCAAAAGTAATTAAGTATAACCATGAATAGCTATAAATAATGTAAGGTGAAATAATTTAAATTAATGAAAAATAGTCATATAATAATTGAAAGTAGCTTAACATAAATAGTATTATTATATCAACAAAAAAAAATCCATTTTTTTTTTAAATTCAAAAAAATGGTCATTGAAATGTTATTGAATAATGATTTTAAACTTTCGAAAAGAAGTAATCTAATTATGTACATTATTGAATTTAAAAAAAAGTAAATTCGAATCATTTCATTTAAAGAAAATCTCAATAAGATATGAATTTTCAAAGTTTATGGTTTTATAATGTTTAAAATGAAATATTTGATAAATAGAATGTATTGTAACATATTATCACAACATATTGGGTGGCTTGATGGTAAGGGTGTTTGACTCCATTCCAAAGGTCAAGGGATTAAACCTCATGGGCGATATTGTGTGTGGTCAACAATGGTATGTTGATTGAATATTCTCCTATATAATTTTTAGAAATAGGTGCCTAGGTTGATCAAGTGGCCTACCTACCTACCTAGGTTAGGTTTTTAAGTTAGCATAAGTAGTGACACATGTTAATAAATAATAGGTTTTAAAAATCATGAAATTATTAATAATATTGTATATTAAATGATTAAATTTGAATTGATTTCCATGTTGGTTAATTAATTAATGAACAAATGAATGGTTTTGTAAATTTATATTTCACTTGAGAATAACCTTGTTTCACTAGGTATTAATGAAACAAATCATTGTCCATAGCAACTGGTCCCTGTTCACTAGGGGGTTAAACAATTTCACTAGGTAAAAATGTCAAAATTCACTCAAAATCTAATGAAACCCAAAGTGAACTAGGACGCATTTCCTAGTAATGAATGTTGAATATTGATCAAACTTTAACATTATATGGTGAAATTCTATTAACATGAAACTATTGATGTATAGGCCATGACAACAACATAAATATTTCTAAAATACTATTGAATATTGTAAAAGCAATTGAAAGGAAACATATATATCATGTTTATTAATATCCAAGAGAAATGCAATTGGATGTATGACTTAATATTCACAACCAATGCCATTAATATAATGTAAGTCACGACATTTTTCATTTTCGATGCTAACAATTCAAAAGAAAAAGTTTGATATGCATGTTTGAAGGTTTTGAGATTCGATTGGTTCTTGGTTTTCAAATTACAAGAGAAGGTAGAAAAAAACTTGAAAATAAATGGTCCAACGTGATAAGTTCCACCATGAAATACTAGTTCTTGAAATCAATAATTGTTTATTATTTGGCCTTAGTTAAATTTCCAATTAGTATGTAGGTAGCTTAGACATTTTGTGAGACATGTAACAATTATATTACAATTATGGTCAAAACGTCTTTTCCATGCACCCACCATGCTTTTGTTTAAATTGGGGATTAAAAGGTTTTCCATCATTGATTATGTTTCGTTCATTGAATTTTTGTTATAATTATTCATTAGTTTTGTGGTTATGTTGCAAAGATTTTTTTCCCCTCCATAGATCATGAAGTTTTAAAAGGTTGTGGATGGTGAATAAGTCATCTAAACAATTACAATTGAAGCTTTGAAATGACAATTAATTTGATGATGAAAAAAAACATGAAAGACAATAAACAAATTATCACTTATGGAAGATGTGAATGGTATGTATAACTCACCCAAAAGAAAACAAATGAAACCATGAAAATACAACTACAAATAATAATTGGGATAAGAAATGATGGAAAAATTAATTTGTCAAACAATGTTAATATACAACAGGAAATTCCCCTTGTTTGATGTTGCTTGATCTAGCACATTGCTTCATTGCCTGTGAAGCACATGTACATTCATGATGGTTTAACTTCCCTTAGCCCAAGTTTCTAACAAGTAGAGGGTTCTGCACTTTAGGCCCACTGGAGGTATGTCTTTGTCTTTCTTATACAAAAACCAAGGGATCAAGAAGTTTGTCAAATTTGGATAGGCCTAACCCCCCTCCCCCTTTAGGTTGAAATTAATTTAATTTGTGCAAGTTGTTAAAATGAATTGCAAAATGTGGTTCATGTGAGTTAACTGAGATCTGCCCCTATTTGGTGTAATTGCTTTATAACTTGTGTGGACAAGTTTTTGGATCCCATGGCAATAAATAATTTTTTTGAACCTTTGATTAGAAAATATGGCTATGATTCTAACCCCTACATCATCTTTCAGATTTGGATTTTGCAAATCTACCTCTTTTTATGTTTATTTTACTTGTTCCATTTTGACAATTGGGATTTGATTTGTGTGTTTCAAATCTACCTCTACTATCCTAATCCCTTTTCTTGTTCTTGTTTTACTGTCATAGTTGGAATTTGAATTAATTTATGCAACTTTGCCTTTTTCACATATCTTTTTCCTTGTTCTACTTTGACACTTACAACTTGATTTTTTTATTATATTTCTCAAACATACTATAGCAAGAATGAGGAGCTCTATGAAAAATTATAGTTCATATTCTATGTTTTTTTAGTAAAGAGGACATATTTAGACGATTGAAATGCTTGTGAAGAGAGGTGGAAGTGAGAGGTAGAGGCTTTGCCAATGCTTGTTATGTGTTCTTATTATTTTGGAGACAAATGCAATGTGTTTTGGTGATATGTAAGATTTAAAAATCATAATGTGTTTAAGATTAATTATTTGAAAATATAATAGTTTCCAAACAACTTTTTGCATTGGAAGGGGCCGAATTTTTGCACATTAATTCAATGTTGCATACCTTTCTAAATGTGTGTTGTCTCCCAAAAA
>Ga0209208_10003124_pt1 | contig 23811 bp, 25 predicted proteins | sample S1TSphfallax_3_FD_187694 | JGI IMG/M metagenome (GOLD analysis project Ga0209208, IMG submission 187694) | Host-associated microbial communities from peat moss isolated from Minnesota, USA - S1T2_Fd - Sphagnum fallax MG (SPAdes) (version 2) | ecosystem: Host-associated > Plants > Peat moss >...
GATTTAGGCTAATGAACTGCACCCCACTTTTGTAGTAATGAAGGTATGCCAATATGTTATTATAAATGAAAAAATAACTGCTAGTCTACCTTTAACATCCATATAGGCGGCACAATCTTCCTTGTAAAACTGCATTACCTAGCCCAAAAAGTTAAGCAAAGGCAGGCAAACATGGGACAAAGCTTGCATTTAATCAAGGTTGTGGCCCAAAAAGCTGAACATGCCCATGAAAATAAGGTAAGTCTTTTTAATTATGCTTCCTAATTATTTTTATGCTTGTGCAAATCAAGTGCATGATTATGCTTTTATTTGTTTTTATTATTGATGACAAATTTGCAAGTCAAACTTTATTCTTGCAAGATGCCTTAACTTTTCAAAATGCCATTTCACTATTCTACATCACACTGGTTGTGGCATTACAATATCGTGTACCATCTCCAAGAATATGGGCGATATATGAAGCTATGGTGAAAGTTTTGTCCTTGATTATGAGTGGTTGTGTTTTGAACCAAAGTCGGGGACAATGGTTGCTCTTAGATGCCTTGTAGATTGTTATATCTAGGTGTTGGGATATTTGAGATGAATTAACATTCCAACCTATTCTTGATAGCCTTGTGGAAGAGCATTTTTTTTATCATGAGTTAAAGGAGTTCATGGTTTGCATGAAGTGGGAAATTTTGGAGGTTTTTTCTACTTTTTATCTCTTTTTTGCATGCATATGATAGGAAAAGGGGCCATAACATGTTGGCTCTAATGTTTGATCCTAGGTTTAAGAGCATGAAGTTGATTTGTTTTTAGGTTGTGAAAATGTTGTTGTTATTGTTGTTGAATATGATTAACAACTCAAGTTGCCTTTGTTGATAGAAACAACCAAGTTGTTGATGCTTGCCAATGTTGAAAAAGTTAAAGACTTGCAATCTCAAAGCAATGCCGAAGATCTTTTTTAGACCACTCCAACAAATGTAGACACTTACAGGGACCTCGTGTCAAGAAAACTTATTAGATTCTATTGGTATCTAGTTGATGTTGAAAACTATAAATGCCCCTTATCTTGGTGGTGTAAAGAACAATTTTTTTTCCGACATTGTTATAATAGCAAGACATGTATTTGGCATCCCAACTAGCTAAATAGAAATAGAACACATTTTTTCTATTGCTACCATTTTGACTATGCTTCAAAGATGTCATCTTCAAACAAGGAATGTGGACAAGTTTATATATTTCCATACAAATTGGCCATATAATCCGTGGATTGGTTGTTTGAAACACATTGATGTTGCATTTGCATGTGAAGCAAAATATGATTTGATGGCAAAGTTGGAAGTTGAATTTGAAGACTAAGTTAATGATGAAAATTCCTTGGATTTGCATTAAGCTTTTTAATTTCACCTATTTTATGTGAAAGTGGTTTGTCCATGTTATGTACTAGGTTGAAATTGATGAATGGAAACATTTGTGTCGCAACTTTAACCTTGGGCTCGCATTAAAAGTAAGGGCTTGCAAAGGTGCGAACTAAGAGTGAAGCTTGGAAATCACATTTCATTTCCCATACGTGTGGGAGAGGGTGAGGAAATGAACCTCCACACTCCCAAGTGAACTCCCACTTTGAAAGTTGAAGTCCTGATGGAATCCCAAATCTTCAAATAACGATTACATAGGTCAAAACCCATTAGATTGTAAAATTCCTTAAATAATGGGAATCTCTTGGAACATAGATGTCTAAAATGGGCTTGCATGACGCATTTGGGTATTTAAATACAAGTTATGGCCAAAAGAAGGGCTAAGAGTTAAACTGCCAATTTTACTCCCGACCATTAAATGCCAAAAATCGCCCTAATTTCCTTGCGTGCAGGTGGCGTGCCACATATTGTTGAAAAGCTCTCGACGAGGGCTATAATTTTGTTTTAGACCTCATCTTAATCAGAGGTCAACACACAAAGTTATGGCACTCTAAAGTTGCAAGAGTCCCAATTTCAGGAAATTCGGGACTCACACTTGGGAGTCCCAAGACAAAATGACATTTGGGTGTTGACCCCATGGCCATGCATAGAGAATACTATAAGGGGGAAGGTGGCGGCTTCCTCCAAGTTTGGGTTGTGGTGAGTCTTGTGAGTCTGTGTTTATTCGTGATTTATTCGTGCACCAAAGTGTCTCAACTACGCACTAACCAACATGCTGTTTAGTTTGTGCAGGTCCATGTGAGTGATTGAATTGCTTGTTAATCTTTCTAGTCCTCATCTTGGAGCCAGGAGCTCCAGCATGCCCTTCTACCCCTGAAATGCTAAAGCTAGGGAGTTTGCCCTAATTCCTTTTCCTTCCACTTTCTTCACCTTTGGATTCATAGTTGAGTCCATCAAAGAGCTTGGGGGTGCGTCAATTTGTCAAATGTTAAATTTTGATAGTTCTTTTATGATTTAAATCCATTCTATAAGCGCCTGATAATTGTTTTAACCTTTTTAATGGTAGTTGAACCTTAAGTCCTAAGTGGCTTATGTCATTTTTTGTTTTTGTGTCTTCAAAACTAAGTTTTAAATGTCTCTGTATCTTCAATTCAAAGTATTAAGTCCCTTTTGTTTTTAGTCTTACTTGTTTTTGTGTCTTCTATCTTTAGTTTAAAGTGTTTTTGTGTGGACTATTTTAAATCCTAAGTGCTTTTTGTAAATAGTCTCTTTTGTTTTTTTGTTTTTTGGAATTTTTTGTCTTCTATCCTAAGTCCATCAAACCTTTTGCTAATAGTTTCATTTGTTTTTTTGGTTTTTAGGGGTCTTTTGTCCTAAGTCCATTGGGTTTTCAACCAACATTCTCATTTGTCTTTGTGTCTTATGGCGGTCTTTTATCCTAAGTCCATTTGGCCTTCTACCAACACTTTTTTTTGTCTTTGTGTCTTTTAGGGGTCTTCTATTCTAAGTCCATTGGGCTTTCTACCAACATTATTTTTTTGTCTTCATGTGTTCTAAAGGTCTTTTGTCCTAAGTCTAGTGGGCCTTCTACCAACAATCTCCTTTGTCTTTGTGTCTTCTAGGGGTTTTATGTCTTATGTCCTAAATCCATCTTGTTTTTTATCTTTGTGTTTTTGGTGTCTTAATTATGTTTTCAATGCTTCAATCTTAGTTATGTCTTCTGTCATTGTGTCGTCAATGCTTATGTTTTTAGTGTGTGTCTTGTGTCTTTGTGTCTTCAATGCTCATGTTTTCATTATGTCTATTTCATGTTTTTATGTCTATAGTCCTTATTTTTTTAACGTGTTTGTGTCTTCAGTCAGTCTCAATGTAATTGTGTAAGTCTAATGTGTGTTTTTGTTTTTTACTTATCATGAAGTAAGTGTGTGTGTGAAGTCAAGGGGCTAGATGGAAAATGGAATGGAAAGGTTTAGAATACTTGCCTATGACTTAGAAGCATCGAACATGACAAAAATTTAGCCTTCATATTTTGATTCACATTTTTTGGAATTTTTCTAAGGTTAATCAATTGTTGGATTTTAGTTTTTTAACTTCAATGGCAACCATGACAATCCTCTTTGAGATTTTGTTTTGCACTCTACCTTTAAAAACTTGTAATTGCGTTTCCTTTTGCAACTTGAAAATAAACTTGTTACCATTTGTTTTTGTGGGGCTAATCAATAGTTGGATTTTAGTTTTTTGACTTCAATGGCAACCATGAAAATCCTTTTTGAGATTTTGTTTTGCATTCTACTTTCAAAACTTGTAGTTGTGTTACATATTGCAACTTCAAAAAAAAACTCTTGCCTTAGTATGAGTTTAAAAAAATTAAAGATTAAAGACCTGACATGTCTTTTAAAGGGGTCTTCCAGAAACCCTGATAAAAGAACCGGAGTGTACCCGTCTGGGTTTCTGTCAAAGAACTAGGCCTTATACCCGGCTAATCACCACCTCTAACCGTCACCCCCACTTCATAACTGCCCCTCTTTGGGTTTCTAAAACCCTAAACCGGGCGGTTGTTTATATATTTTTAAAATTAAAGAACTGGACCTGGGTGATTCTCCGAAATTTTTATTTTCAAATGCCTGGACCCAACTATTACCAAAAGAAAAACAAATACCCGCCCCCACACTGGTCTCCACCTTCAGTAACAGTACAGACTGATGACATGTTATACTCTATTCTAGTGGAGCCCAAAAATTATCACGTTTTTGTTCAGACACTTAAATTCGTGACCAAAATATATTACTTTTCTGCATGCAAAACTGAAGTTTAGAAACTGAAATTGGCGAGCGAATTTCAGCTTTGCAGGAAAGATTGGGGGTCAAGTACAACTTTTTGGCTATTGTTGAATTTACTCACAGCTGTTTAAAAAGTGATGGAGAGTTGATTCCGGCACAGTCAACACTGCAGACGCTATTGGGTCCCAGAACGGTCACTCACATGGAGGCGTGAGAGTTCCATTTCGCCTCGACAACAGCAAAGGATGCCAAAGTACGCCTTTCCTGGACGGTGAAGACCAGCAAGGAGAGTCTGCTCTTCACCACCCCTGACGAAAGGCTCTTCGCCAACCGCTTCCTTCCCATTTCCTCCTCTCGCCTGCCCACCTCCTACCCAAAAATCCAGTAATGATAAATTAACATATCAAGTTCAACTCTCTATGAGCCCAAACCTTTCTTTTTCCCTCAAGTCACGTCAAACCTTCTCGTTTCTACTTATGGATCTGTATAATTTCTTTGCTATGTATTACACAAGAATTCTGGTAAAGGAAGAAAACGGGAAGAAGAAGAACGAAAAACCAAGACATTACTTAATGCTATGCTTTCTGTTATATTAAATTATATTTCTGTGATCCATACAATTAATTGAGGGACCTTCAAATTTTCTTTTTGTAGTGGGCCTCTTTCTTTAGCCCATCACGCAAAAATTCTGTTACTTTACTGATTCACAATTGTGGATGTATTCACTCTACACAATGAATCACATGTCTGGAAATATTCTTTCAGGTATATAGGTTCCCAGGGGACATATTTGGGCAAAGCATATGGGACAAAGTGATGTGCTTTTGGAAACATGTTATGGAAACACATTGAAAAACTTGGGGAACAAGAAGAATCCAACTGTGCTCTTGATCTACGTTTCCCTTCTTCCATATGCACAGAAAGAAAATGAAAAAGGGTAACAAGAAGTAATGTATTCTATTCATGCGCAAGTCATGTACTGGATGCTTGTGATCTACCCTTGCTTCTACAACAAAAGGGGGGGGGAGGGGGGATTTTAATTAATGCTGTTACTTTATTTTTCTTTTGTAATCTTTTGAAAGAAAAAAAAGGGGGAAAAAAAGACATGTGCATAACACCGTTGATGTACATTACCCTTAGTCTACATACAATGAAAAGAAGAAGGGCCAGAAAGATGTAAGAATACAAAGGGAAAAAGGAGAAAGATCAAAATATAAGAAACCAAAAAAAGGGAAACCCATTTTAATTGATGTATTTGTCTTTTTCTTTGTCTTCTTTTGTATATTTTGGTAGTTCTCAAAGAAAAAACAAGGAAAGAAAACAAAGATGAAGACATGTACAATGGGGGGAAAATGAAATGGAAAAACAAAGTAATCAATGCTCTTCATTAAATTTCTTTACATTCATTTGTCTTCTAAGGAGTTCCTACAACAAGAAGACCAAAAAAAGACCAAAACATGTAATTAGGTATGCTCTTGAGTCTTGATCTACATTTGCAATGTAGGAGGAGGGGAAAAAAGAGAATAAAGAGAATACAAATATAATTAATTATTTTCATCTCCTTTTCATTTGTATTCATTTGTATTAACTAGCAGTTTCCAAAATTACAAAGACAAAACTAAGACATGCTCATGACGTGTGTTACCCCTTGTCCAAGGAAGAATATAAAAGCACAAACGAAAATAACAGAATACAGACATGTAACTAATGTTCTTCATCTTGTTTCTTGCGTGCCATTTCTTATTTTTTGCTAGTTCTCAATGGAGAAAATGCCCCCCCCAAAAAAACAAAAACCAAGACAAGTATGTACTATGCAACTAGTTTGGGTGTCAAATTTAGGCACTTTTTCAGGCTTTTTCCTAGTTCAGATAGGCAGGCATCTACTGGTTCCACCGTTGGTGCCGTCAGTTTCACTTGTAATGTGAATAGGTGGAGAACATGTTTGAGATGTGAATCTAAGTGGGAAACCCGCTCACGCTGTGGAACAGGTGTCGGAGGAACACGTTACCAGATCACGGAACGGCGGCGAGCGCGTTAAATCGAACAACCCTCTTCCGTAGGACGTGATGCTGAAACCATGGCTCCATGCCTGTACAAGAAAGGGGAAACAAAAAGCAATGTGCTTAGCTTAGAAGGGGAGGGGGAAAAGGCAAAGAAAATGTGGAAGCTTGCTATGTAGCCATAGGCGGCGCACACTGGGCAGGAGTGGTGCTGAGTAGCGCACTTTCGTGTGCGAATGCCCAGCCCCCGTTTCTGCCAAGTCGATTGTTTTCTTGCAAGCATGACGGGCCCACGGCAGGGCGCATGCTATTTCTGCCGCGCTCAATGTGCATGGGGAAGAGGGCCACTGGACTCACATGTATTACTATACATAGTAGGCAGGGCCGATACCCAGAATTTTGGTTTCTAATAACGTGCGAGTAAGAATAAGGCTCTTTCTAGAATACCTGAGATGATATTACCAGCTGCGCATGGTCGAAGTCAGAGTGTCGTCTTTGAAGTTTGAACTCTTCAAAATCATATCCCAACCAGCTAGGTGTCACCATTGCAGTCTTCTGGGCAAAAGGAAAAAAAAAAGGGAGACGCTTCAATTTTACGTCATGTAAAGGACGGCTTACCAAAATTTGAGACTCCCTCAGCTCCCACCTCAGGGTCCCTTATTTTCATAAAGCACATGTCCTGGGACTTTATGCTAGACAGTGTTTAGTATTTACTGTTACTGTGTTGATTATTCTGTACGTATGTGTTGAGGTAGGGTAGATAGGCCCCTGGGCGAACACTCAAAGGCCGCAAGAGATGGTCTCATCACTTTCATTAAGCTTTGAAACAAGTGAGATCCCCCCCCCCCCTCCCCAAGGACACTCACGACAATCACAATCCCCACCCAACTTTCAAACAACCAATCCCAACACCCAAACCATATGAGCAACTTGACATACAAAATTTTGCAACATGAGCAGAACCTTCAAAATCACAAATCAAGTTTATAAATTTAACCTGGTATTTCTTCTACAATGTTATTGAATCATCATATGGAAAATTAGACAAGGTGAAGAAATTTTGACTAAATATCCTAACACATAAGTCAAGGTGAATAGGTAGTTGATTATGCAGCTTATTTTTCATCAATGAGAGATTGTTGAATGTTTTTTCATCCTCAACAGACCCCAACACTTGAACCATTGCAATCTTTGCCAATTTGTTGTACTTGCTAAACTTTTCAATAAAAAATGGGAGCATAATTCATCTTCATCCACAATTTGGAAATTGGATTCAAGTTTGAACATTCAACCATACCCCTTGAACATTATGGGACATTGTGAGCCTAAAACATGATGATTTCACATCAAACATATGCGAATCTAGAAGACCATGATGCCATTTGTGAGCCTAAAACATGATGATTTCACATCAAACATATGCGAATCTAGAAAACCATGATACCATCTATGGTCCGGCAAGCAACACAAAAGGTAAATTTGACAAAATTTAGATGTAGTAGAAATGAACCTTTAACTATAGCTAGACTTAACCAATAATGGCGGTATACAATTTCAACGGCCATCATAGCTTCTTGTTTAGGAAACCGCCTCTTTGGCTTTGAATTTAGGTTTAGGGCTACCTCAATATATGAAATCTTCATTGTAACAATGGCTATGTTGAAATCATCTTCATGAACCTTCACTATAAAAAATCATGACTTTTTTTACTAGGAATTTCGGTCAAAAAAATCCCCCATATGGTTTTTTGGCCCCCATCTCCAACTTGACCAAAGTGCCATTTTTGACAAGTCAATTTAAACTCGACTGTTTTGACTAGGTCTTTTTTTATTGAACCACCGTGATAATAATATAATTTGCGTAGTGACCAAATATATATATTATTTTATTTAAAATTAATATGAAAATATTAATTAATTAATTAATTACTCTACCTACCTACTTACCTACTACCTACTTAATTAATAAACCTAATAATTAATGCCAAAACTTTATTTATTTAGATACCAACCCCATGTCCTAGGCCTAGGATAGACCACCTAGCTTAGGCACTTAGGCTAGGCCAAGCCCCCTAGGTTAGGCCCCTAGGCCGAGCCAACTAGCCTAAGCTAAGAGGGTTAGTAACTTTTGCAACCTAGGCTACCTAATTAGGTCACCTAAGTAGCCAAGGTTGCAAGTGTGGGGACTTGAACTTTGCACCTCCATATTGAGGAGTCAAGTCCTTAAACATTGCACCACCACCTCAAAAGGTGATTTTCTTAAACAACATATTTGCAATGAACATGATTTTGGACCAACATGTTGTAATCAATTTCCATGAATTTTTTTCAACATGCATATTGTATTAAATGAACTTGAAGTTTTTTACACTACTTACATAAATAGGTAGGTTATAGGTAAGGTAGCCTAAGTAGGTAATAAATATCTATTAATAAATGCATGTACCTAGGTAACATGTAAGTTATAGTCTACTAGGTCTATATTTATATATACCTAGTAAATTATCTATGCTTATGCTATTTAGTAGGTTATGTAGATACCTACCAACCTATTAATAGACCTAGCTTAAGCATATTAGGTAGGTATAGGCTTAGGCTACCTACATAGTAGGCAAGGTTACTTACTTAGTAGGCCTAGGTGGTGTAGCCTAAGTTAGTTGCATACCTAGTAGGCCTAGATAACTTAGGTTAAATTACGTACCTACCTAGTAAGCCTAGGTGGCATAGCGTAAGTTAGCTACATACCTAGTAGGCCTAGGTAACCTAGGTTAAAGCACATACCTACCTAGTTGGCCTAGGTGGCATAACCTAGGTTAGTTACATACCTAGTACGCCTAAGTAGCCTAAGTTAAATTACATACCTACCTAATAGGCCTAGGTGGTATATGTTAGGCTACCTATTTAGTAGCTAGGCCTAGGTTGGTTAGGCCACTAACTTAGTTACTAAGATAAGCTACCTATAAGTAATTAATAGAAATAATTTAAAATGATTAATGAATTTACTATAAATTATAGATAAATAAATAATATCAATGATTAATAATTGATTATTTCCTAGGAATTAATAGATATTAAATATTAAATAATGATTATTTATTAATATAAATGGCTAATTATTCGTTATTTAGTACTAATTACTAATTATTGATTTTTTACTATGAATTAATAATTATCAATTAATATATATATCAAATTATTATTAGCTAAAATTTTATTTTAAAATAATTACTATCAAGTATTAGCCAAAAACTTAGATAAAATTGATAATTCCATAATAACAATTAATCAATTAACAAATTGATGGATAAATTAATTATTGGTTATTAATTAACATTTATTTGGTGACTAAATAATTATATAAATTATTAAGTATTAACTATTAGTTATTAAATATTAACTAATTAATGTGCTAAATTTAAGTAACTACATGTGCCTAAAGGTAGCATGTAAATAACATATTAAACTTTATAATATGCCTAACATGGGGCTTATTAGCTATGAACTTAGGTTTGATATGTACCCTATATAAAAAAAACTTGTATGTTAAATTACCAAATTAGTATGGTTGATTTGATTAAATGTCTAATCAAAATGGTCAATTTGACTAATTGTAAATCACAATGGCCATTAAGTATGGTCAATTTGATTAAGCCTTGGTCATCTTGATGGACCTTTGGGCTTTGTGATTAGACATGTGGTTTGTCACATGGTCAAAAAGGTCGCTTTAGTCAAATGTTTCAATAAAAAATAACTTGTGTCTTTCATGTTTCAAGCCTTTAATCAAAATGACCATCCCCTTCGGTCAATGTGGTCATTTTAATCATGGAACTTCTAAAAAATCACGTTTTTTTGTAGTGCTTGATCTAAAACCCATTGCTAGGCTATGAGCATGGACAAGAAAGATATGTCTTGCAATCTTAAAACCAAGAAAATCTTGAAGTTCAACCAAATTTGAACACCACTGGATTGGTAACACATCATTAGACCACTAAAATGTTTTGGTGAAATCATTAAACAATGGATCATCAAAGTTGGAAAATGGATCAATATAGAAGCAAAACAATTCAGCCTTGGTGAGATTAACCACATCCACAAAGTCCATGATAAACACATCTTGACATTGCGAATATTTATTGAAGGAATGAACCACCTCCAACATCAACATAACACATGGCAAACTCAAGATTAGCTCTAAGTCACACAATACTTCCAAGTTATCACAAACATATTTGTTTTTATTTTAATTAGAATGCATCTTCACAATCAAAGATTTATATTCAACCATGACACATTTCAATGGGCTCAACATGGAGATCCAATGGGTCTTCACATTTTTGAAGAATTTGAAACCTTTGGTTTGCAAAATTTCAGCAAACTTGCAAAATTCCATGAACTTTATAAGACTATGTGCAAAGAATGAGTACAAGAACTACAACATGAATTCAATGTAGGACACCAAGGGTAGTTTGGACAACACAACTACTAGATTAGTTATGTGGGCCATGCAATGCACACCAATCAAAAAAGGAATCACATGATATTTCAATTGAAATGTTACTTTAATGTAATGTATTTGGAACACAAAATTTTTATCACAACCAATGCACACCCATTGTGAACCAAATTTTTCAACCAAAAGTCCTCCATATTTAGCCATGCACTTCAAGAGGACTATAGTAATATTTGATTGTAGTTACACCCACTTCCACACATTCCAAGGTTTGTAAAATTGGAAATTGATAGCAATCTTTTAACATATAAACATGGACATTAATCCATTGTTAGTTATCCATTATAATGACTTCAACTGCATTCACAAAAAAGAAATTAGCACTTTGCACAACAATTCTAGTGGATGTAAGGATGATATCATGCATTTCCTCAACCATTCCCCACCCACTTCCATATGTCCAATGTTTTTTAAGGTTTTTTTTAATTTTCAAGATGCAATACAACTGGCTAAGAGCTTCAAATTCAAACTTTGGACAACCATGGTTTAGTAGGTGGAAAATTGTGGCAAACTAAACAAATTTTTTTTTTATCCAAAATGAACACCAAATTGCATCAAACTTAGGCTTGTTCCAGACTATTTGCCAACATATAACCTTTCATTTTCTGCATGTGTAAATTCATTGTTGTAATACCAATCCCAATAGTAATTTGGAAGAAACAACAATTGATTTTTTTTTACCAACATGCTTCTACAAAATGTCCAACTTTGGTGACAACAACTTGTCTTTTCCCTCAACAACTAAACAAATCATGCATTTAACTTATGACACCATTGAATCTTCCCCCAAAATTGACTCCACCCAAGGAAATTTAATAGCCCAAGAATCCTGAAGGATACGAGCCTTGTCATAAGATCTATTAGGTTTTTTAGTTAAATAATCATGCACATTAAAACTACAAGGTTCATGTACAATAAAGAGTTCAAGCAAGGGAAGTGCTGATGAACTTGCAACATTATTACCCTAACTTTGACCAAAAATTAACAACTTGAACTAAAAATTTGCAATAAGTTTTAAGGGCACCATTATGATAAGCAAACAAGAATGTGAATGAATCGAAGAAAAATCAAATATTAAAATGAACTGAAAAACCAAATAAAAAATTAGATTGGAAAATTAATTTGAAAAAAAAGAAAGAAAGTTAGAAGCATGCATTTGTGGTCGAATATGCATGATGTTGCTTTTATATCTTCAAAAGTAATGTCTGTCATTTGAGTTTATCACCTTCAAACTTCAAAGCTTCCAACTCTTGAGTCTCTTTGGTGTTGTGAAGAGCTACAACAAACTCTATTCATAATTTCCCTCTCCACTCAATATAACCTTCAAGGCTAGCTACCATAGTGCCTTGGCAGCTTCAACATCAACTATATTATTTTGTAGAAAAATGTAGAAATTCTCCACAAAATTTTTTTTGAATGAAAGTTTTTGTGAAGAACAATAGAGAATATTTGGAATATTCTATTTTTCACATGGAATCTTCACACAGTCAAATTAATTATGCAACAGACATGTTGAAGCTGCCCATGTACTATGGTAATCATCTTATTTCAAAGGAACCTAATGGAGATGGTTGTCTTTTATAGTTATGTGAAAAATCCTAAGTGCTGGTAGCTCACACCTGGTTTGTAACAACAGGCAAGAAAAACGGCCTATTGTGCATGGCTTACTTGAAGATTAAGGAAACTGACACTGATGACTAGTAATAGATTCTTGCAACATGCATGAGTCATTGTCCACATAGCCATCATACACTTCACCTATCACAACACTAAATAAATCAGATTTTTCTCATGCATTTAACTACAATTATGTTTCATGTGTATGGAGGATCAAAATCTTTCTGTAGCTCCAGTCATAGAATCAGATGAGCTCACACATAAAATTAATGACGCATAACTTGTGACGCATAACGTTCAACAGTTCATAAGTTAATGACATCCACGCATTATGACTGTTGAAAGGAAGCATCACTACCTAATCACCTACAATTCATATGACACCACAATAAGCAATTATCAAGAATGGATACTGATCACTTGTGAACTGGAGATACCAAAAAGTTGAAGAGTAGAACAGTTCAATTGGCATGTGGTCTGAAGGAATATGCGTAGTAGGAAAACTTATGAACTCTGTATATGTATTTTGAGCTAGAACCATTAACAAGAAGCTCCAAGATTAGAGGCTCAAGAAGTTGTGTTTTAGGTATCCTTGACACATTAACGGTACTCAATATTGTCAAAAGTATATCATGTTTAACACTCAAAACTTGAAAGAGTTAAAAATTCTCTATTGCAAGAAGAGATGAAGCAAAATGTATTGGGGGTTGGGAGTACAACTAAGGTTATTGCACTTTCTGCTAGAAAAAGGACAAACCTTAAATGTCCTTTTAGTATTTCCTATTAGCAAATAAAAGTAGGTAATTGTTAATAATACAGGGAACATCTACTTGTAATTTTATAAATCAATAACCCTTAATTGAGGTACATATCAAAGAGATGAGAATAGTTATGAAATCAATGTTAAAGGCATGATCAAAATGATGGCAGAAGGTGGAGAGTTAAAGCAGATTGAAGATGTGTTATATGCTCCAAGGCATTTAGAATTTGTTATCATTCCAGATTGAAAATTTCAGATTGAGTTTAGTTCTATTGGATTTGTTTTGAATACAAATGGTGGAACTGAGGTTGCTGAAGGGGAGCATGTGGACAGAATACACACCAGCATAACCAAAAACCCCTGCATTGAAAAATCCACCAATTTTGTGACTGAATGCCAGGGTATGTCCAATTTGGTCTAAATTCGAGAGCTCCATCTCACTCTCATTATGACAAGCATTGCAACAAACAAGAACCATGTCACCTCTTCACAACTTGAACTAAAACTGCCCCTGTTGTCAAGGCAATACGAACTGTTGCCCCTTCAAGTAAATTACAAAGTGAATATGGACCTCTCCCAGAATATGGCAAATTAAATCAGCAGCTTCTTTGAGAAGAGGACTTTTGGGCTTCATATTGATAATTGTGGATCAACCTGTATGTTGACTGTCTGATTGATGTAGGCAAAAATTGCTCCTTTTGGGATGCAAAACAATACATAACTGACAATACTTTTGCCCAAATCTAAACAATAGAATTCAACTGTGCATAAGGTACATGCACAGTGCAGCCAACAGTTTGACAGCTGCCTTATCAGAGCCTCGGGCATTGGTGCTTCTTTGCCACAAGCAATCCCATTGTAAAATCACTGCTTCTGTTTGGTAATGAAAATCATATGGTGCACAGCAGTTTTAGGACACATGACGGCATGCAAAGATTCTTGAAAATTGCAAAGCATGAGCCTCCATGCAAATTATTGGGTTTGGCTGGGCAATAAGAGAAGTCCAGCCAAACCAGGCATCCTTTGGAGCCTTTCTCTCATGCTTGGAAAGGCCCAACCATTGACCATCAATCCACATACAGGGACAGCTTATAGGTATTGGCACTCATGAATCTAGTACAGCCATGGAATCCTATTTAGATATCTGACGAAAATTTTCTAACATGACATATATAAGGCTTGAAATCTACAATCCCAAATCATGACAAGGCACCCCTTCAGACAAGCCAACTTGGTTAACTTTCATCTACTGCATTGTTGTTGTGCAGAAGATTCACAAGAAACACTGTTGGAGTAGAAGCCTTCACAATATGGATGCATGGTTACACATGCCCACATATGGCATTGCCTCAAACCATGACATCATGTCTAGAGACATCATGTTCAATGTTCTCTGTGAATTCCCTGTACTCCCACCTTAGATGCATGTCAACCACACAAGTGCACACAAATTCACCAGACTGCCAACCACTTTCACTAATCTGTTCATAGCTGCCTGCACTGCCAAACGCATTCAGAATAATTGCAGAGGTGATATAGGGTTTGCCTCCCCTCCTCTCCATTGCATTTGCCAAAATAGTTCAAATGCCTTCTGTCCTTGCCCAAGTTTCACATATGCCACAATCGTGGCACTCAAACAACCCTATCAAGTGCGCACATCCATTTAAAACCCTAAAGCATCCTCTTTGCTTTCAAATATGGAACACATCGTCAATGAGACTATCAAATATTCAATTCATGGCTGCTTTCTATTATCTGTATACGGATGCATCTCAACACTAAAATTGCTGAGTAGCACATGCATTGAGCCCTAACTAAAATGAAAATGTCAGGACCCATACTCTCTTCTGGCGTTTGTTGAGAAAGTTGCATTGTCTTCTTGAATTCCCCAGCCTGAACATGTTGAGCGAGCCATGCATTTGATGAGGTGTCTAAATGTGCAATTGCTGGCAGCACTCTACCTAACAACAAAGTTTCAGTTTGCTGTTGTGCCAGAGTGAGTGCCTACTGTCACATCTTGTGTTTGAACTTCTCTTACTATCTGCCTACAACCAGAAATCCAAATCCAGCAGATCAGCTGCGCACTACTCACAGCTCAACGCAGACCAAGTTATCAAACATTTCAACCAAGAATAATGCAACGATTCCAAGCATAAACAACAAAGTTATCAGAACAATCAATTTCATTATAGTTACAGGCATGCAATCCCACCATAGCAACAGATTTGAGAACACCATGTAGAATTCCCCAACAATCCATTTTTGGGGCTTGTAGAAACCACAGGAACTTGTAATAACCATGTGGCTCTCTGCCATTTCATTCCTTCATGTCATAAACCATATTCACAAGTATGCCAGAATACAAATATTCCACCTTAGAGTAAAATGTAATAGCAGTTTCGTTCTATTGACTCTGAAAGGACCAATGTAGATACTCAATCAACACATTTACCTGAACAACTTGACAGCAATCAGCATCTAGATTGGGGTAGGAGGCCAGAAAAAGTCATGCTACAACTGGATTTCCAGGTGATGGTGCTTATTTCAGGTGGGAGTGGTGTGTGTCCGCCCTATCTAGAGCATCTGCATCTGCGAGGAAGGGCTGCTCAACTTTCTATCAAGATCTGCATTGCAATGAAATCAACGGTTTCCTGGACTACTTCAATTTCTCCAAAATGTAACTTCAAGTCCAAAACATGCTCACCAACTGTAAGCACCTCATCTTTCTTGAACTTGATGAAGGGCATATACTGTTACTGAACTTATTCGAAATCTGCCTGTTACCCAAGAGAGCTGCTTTTTGCAACTGCCATGCCTTCTACATCAGGTGCAAAGCTCTGAATCCCAGACTTGAAAAATCTTCAAGCAGTTCCTCTTGCCACCCACCATACTTCTCTGCAATAAAAATGAGTGCAATGGATGGCTTGGAAGGTTCCACCACCCGCTTGACAGTCTTGGATTATGCTTGGATTATGCAAGGCTTTCCTCACTCTTACAATCACATCTGACTTGTTAGCCTGCTGGAGAACAAAATCTAGAGTGTTCACCAGAGATCAACCTACTTTAACTCCAAAGCCTCCCTTTGGAAAATCTCAGACCAAACATATTCCCCATAATGTGGGCAAATAGGAGTGAAAAGTCATGTCTGCACATCCATGAGTCTCCAAATGAGATCCTTGTGCATACCTGCAGTCACCAAGCAAGTGTTTAATTATGACAGGCTGTTTGGAGATCATAGAACCCCCATCTTAAGTGCCTCACAAAAAAGTGATGACAAACTTCATCATTGAAAAGCTCCATACACTGTCCATGCATTCTTCAGCCGAAGCATTCTTTTTCCCCATAGAGCAAGTATCATTGAATGGTAAGAGCAACAACACAGTCATCCCCTGACCATAACATAACCTTCTTCTCAGGCTCAGAGTATGACACAGCTTTTTCTTCAAGCATCTTACAAATCAATGGCTTAGCATCCAAAGCCAGCATGTACACCCACCCACATTGTCCCTTCAAGTATATCATCCATTTGGCTTCTGCCAGTTTCACTTTTATCTCTCTGGCTTTGGAATCTCGAAGTGAATACAAACTTTCCCTGCTGCAATGTCAACGAGTTCAGGACTATTCATAATTGGGATCACTTCAAAGGACAGGACCCATTCATCATGGACTCCGACCTTTGCTGGAGTGCTGGCTTCAACTTCAGATGCTTGATGGCCTGGAAAAAGTTCCAGGATTACTCAGCACACTTGTTACAATCAGATGGTGACAAATAACTGCCTCCAATCCTGCTTCAATGCATGAAATACTTGAGCCAGTAATATAACAGATCCTGGAACTTCTCATCTCCCAACATGAGATGAAGAATTAATACCAATCCCTTCTGTTTTCTTCAGAGGGATTGGTATTCTAGTTATCCACATTTCTGAGAGAATTCATAATGTTCAAGCTACCATGTTCTTCTTTGAAATGATCATTGAAATGATTGTGTAGCCTCATCTAGCACATTGCATATGATTGTCTTGCTAAAATTTAAGCAACAGGTGAACTATATCATATGCTTTACACTCTGTTTTCTGGTGACATAGGTTTGAGTTGATTCATCATGTTCAATCACCAAATCTCTTTGCTATCTCTGTGGGTGAAGATTTGAGGTGATGTGCAGCTTTAAACTGAAGAAGAGAGTAATGATGCAGAATCATGTATCAGTGAAAAATAAAAAGATAGATATGACAAGTAATAATTGAAAACAAAGGTTTAAGGCACTCTAGAGATACCACTATAAGATGAGCTGAATCAGGAGGTGAAAAGGATGACTTTAAGCTGGAAAGCTGGAAGTTTAAATACAGCTTTCTGGAAGTTTAGAGTTAGAAGGAAGAGGAGGAAGCGTGGTGTTGCAAGTTGCACAATTTATTGTTCAACTTTATTATCCTGCAATAGTCAGCTGCTAGAGGCTTAAATTGTGATAATCAGTCCTCATTGAGCAGGTACTGGAAAAAAAAATCTTCAGTGTTGAGGTACTTAGTTTGTGTTTTAGCTAGTGCTATATACATCAATCATTACAGGCCCGTCTTGTGAATTCTCAGGTAGAAGAATCTGACCACAATTTGAACTGAAAGGTTTATAAAGATGGAACTCTGGTTTGTTTTTAGAAATTTATTCTCAATTACAGCAGTTTTGGATATCAACTTACTTCAGTTCATTTTCACATTGATGTAGTTGAGATTTATTTCTGCAGACAAAAACTAGGCGCCAGCACTGTTTTCAATCTCTCAAATTGCCTTGAGATTGGGCCAAAGAACTCTCAAGATTTAAACTGCCAACAAATGCAAAATTACAGAAACCTCTGATGATCAATGAGAATAAGAGGCTCATTGCATAACAGATCCACTCTTTATGGCAGGTTCAAACAAAATCCCAGATGTGATGAAAAGTTGTAACATGGTGAAGTAACTTGAATGCAAATTGAATTTGATGGCAAAAATAGTGGTAGTGTAGAGATTATAGTTAAGTCTCTAGCTATTACCCACAAATTGGTTTTCAGGTCAAGCCAAAATCACAGTTGATGTCACTTCCCTCTGGCCAGAGCCACTAAACAAGGCTAATTGAATTGCAACAATAGCAGACTCCTCCACTGAACATGTACAAGATCAAAGAAAGCAGCAAGTTTAAAGAGCATGATCCAAGGACCAAAACAGAGATCAACCCCTAAAGGATGCATTGGCAGCTTGAAGAACATACTTCCCCAAAGAGTTAGCTTAGAGAACCAAGCCATCTGCTTGAAGGCAATTGCACCAAGTCTAGTTAGGCGTTGTGGGGAGGTTTTCCTTGCAGCAAAGTCAAGTCTTTTTTCCCAGGCCTGAAAACCTAGAGGACCTACCCAAATGCCTCATCAAAGCACAACATTTAGGAGCTATAAGCCAGACAAGATTGTTTAGCAACCATCCATATCATTCAACCATTATTAACCCCCTCACTTTCAGATCCACAGCCTGCCGTGACTCCTCATTTTCCCATACATAACGGAAATTATTGACAGTGAAGATTTATAATGTTTTGAGCAGATGTACAAAAGAAACCAAACAACAACAAATTTAGAAACTGCTGTCTTTACAATCCCTTCTCTTTCATTCCAGAAGTTTCATACAAACCCACACCAAAGCAGGCCTTCACATCTATATACCAAATATCACACTGACACATTCATTGTTTGCATAAGAGCTTGTGGTCAATGAGTGAGTACTTATTGGGTGGCTGATACAAACAAGCTGACTTGGAGTGCTGCTCCAAATATTCAATGAGTGATGGAAGCAAAACCTACAATATCCCGGGGTACTTCATACAGAACTCACATAAACCATGAGCTCATGGATAAGGTTACAGATTCCTCCAATCACCTTGTGAGATATGTTGTAAGCGACTGCCCTCATAACAGAGATGCCTACAATGTGTATCGAAAAATAGGTCTGTTCTGTGAAATGAAATTCCAGATGCCAAAAAATTTCACACACATTGTGATGGCAAATACGTTTCTAAAAAGTTACTAATGAGCTTGACATGAGAAGTGAATAGGTGCTGCACAGAGAAGGGACATAATCAGCTTTTATACTAGTCTGGTTTGATCATAAGATGTTACATTTCAGGGTATGGAACCATCTGAACCCTCTTCATAACCGGTGCCCAACTCATTGCTGTCAACACCCTTTTGTGCCTCTTGCGCTGCTGGATGTGTACCACCATCAACCTGATTCATCAGAAATTCAGGATCAATTTACCATCTCCACCCTTCCTCACACCATCCACAATTGAAAACAAAACAAAATAGTGACATAGTACTCATTAAATGCAGTCTACACATCACCCTCAGACTTAAGAAAATGCAGATAGAGAAACACGAGCTGGTTGTGTGTTGGATATGTCTACCTCTGAAGGCACATCTGAGCCATCCTTCCCTTTCGCACTGTCCTTTTTATTTCCACCAAAGCTGCTTTTCAATTTGGAAAAGAACCCAGGTGTTGTCTCTTGTGGTGTTGGTCTTGTATATGCGAGCTCTGGATGAGGATCCTCCTCCTCCGAAGTACCCTTTCCCTTCAGATGATTCTCTGCCTCAGAGATTTTTTTTCGCAGTTTTTGGACCATAGAAGGTGCAGACTCGTTCTCTACGGTCACCTCTGTTGTCAGTGATGGATGCTCATGTATTACCGACTTGGACGTCTTTGTCTCTGTACCAAATTCATTACAAAGGCTTCAAACTTCAGAACATAGATGCGTGCAAAGAGTCAAGTAGTTTCAAGTCTAGGAAACAGAAGAACGGAACTAAACCAAATTCTCAATCCTTCTCGCCATCTCCGATTTTCAACCTGCAGGTTTGCCCTGAGAGATGCTATCGTTTGCTATCACACTTATTGGCACCCCTCCATGCTGTTTACCTTCAGTTTGAGGATTGGATCCAAAACTATCATCACTCCCTGTTGCCGGTCTCAAGTTGCCAAGTTCGGGATGCGGGTCTTCTTTCTCTGAGCTCTCCTTGCCCTTCATGCGGTCCCCAGCGTCTGCAAATCTACCTTTGAGTTTCTGCCCCAGAGTTGAGTGATTGCCGTCGTCTGCACCGAACAAGAAATTCAGTAGAAAATCCAAAATCGGAACGATGTAGAGAACACAACAAGTTCACAATGAAATCCAGAGTCAACGAAACTCGCTCCTGATATTCTTCTTGCCCTCTCAAACCATTCTCTTAGAGGACCTTGACAGCACAAGACGACTTCTCATCTTACCTTCTACTTTTGACTCCACATGTACGCCGGAAGACTGATCACTGTGGAACTCAGGACCGTCCTTGCCTTCCTCTTCTGTCAACCTGCCATCAGTGGATCGAAGCGGTTCCGCCATTTGTTCTGTAAAACCTGAAAAGCTCGGAATGGCACACACACAATCTCTACGACCACTCTACACACCAAATCTACCAAACGTGAAAAACCCACACAACTCCAAACCTGGCGGGAACTTCTTCAAATCTCCAACAGAATCAGTCCTCCAACATCAACAGACTGTGCTCCCCAAAAAAAAAAACAAAACACATGGACCATTCATTCACAACAACAAGACAGCTCAAAGCCCAACCACATTCGTCAACAATTCTTTGCTCCTTTGAGGCTTTTTCAGAATCTCTGCCACCACCACTATAATCGATAACAACCACAAAAACCAACACTCTTCATAAACTAATCGGAAGCTAGGTCTGCACTGCAGTTCAGCAATTCGCTTGAATACTTTGACAAAAAAATTCACAAAGGGAAACCTTTAAAGTGTCGAGCTCTTGAAGGCAAAAGGAAATGAGTTTGCAAAATATCGTAACTTTGTTCCGTGGGCTTCCAGAAAGACAAGATCAAACCTTCCCTGAATAGAAAGAGACGAAGAGGGAAGAGAGAAGGGGGACGAGTGTCGACTGGTACTTGGATAGTGCTTTCTACGCCACGTGCTGGCTCTGCAGAAACTCTTAACGGCATCTGCTTGCGAGGACGAGGCACGTGGAGAAAGACAATGGGATGGTGGCAACAGAGATCTTCATGTCTTCATGTTTCTTGGCTCTCCCTGTAAACAATAAGCAGTCATTTTTTTGGAAAAAAAAAAATTCTTAGAAAATTAAATTAAAATAAAATTGGTAGTTTTGTTTTTCTAGTGTAAATACGACTAATTTTGCTAATTTTTTAGAAAAAATTGCCAGATTTGCGATGTCCAAAAATTGAAACAAAAACCCTGCCTGTAATGGAGAGACTACCAGAATAATGTAGTTTTCATTTGGTCCCACATTTCAATGAATGTTCACCATTCATTAGCTGACTGTTACCGTGTAAGTTGTAAGTTAAATTTTTGGGAATTTCATGGATAGTTTCCTTATTCTAAGGGGTGCTGGTTTAATAAACTTGTCATAAGGGGTAGCAGTGTTTCTGTGGAGACTAAAAATAGTCAAAATGTTTATCATAAAAAATATGGGTGGTAAAAGTAGTAAGGAAAATAGATGGGGTAAAAATGAAATTTTGGTCAAGATTCATTTTTTTTCATGCCATGGTAGTCTTTACATGATATTAATGATAGTTTAGATTGTCACATAGAAATTAAAGTCATCTAGATAGATTGGTCACTTTGCTCATTTTTCATTGCAAGGTTAAAGGTTTAATTGTCACTGCATAGATCAAGTGTGCATCTATTCACACAGTCATTGTTGGGATGAATTGCATTATCTTTTCTTGTGTTATGTGAATTCACAAAATCTTTAGAGCTTTGAGCCCAAGGTGAACCAACACCCACACCAGTGGTACCTTCTAGTTTTGAGTGAGGCCTCTTAGTGACCATATTAAGCTCGCAAAATGTTAGATTTGTACTCAAGGACCCTTGTGATTTAGTCTGAGAATGGGATATTTGTAATGTTTAGAAACAATTCAAATGGATTTCAGGGTATTTTGTTTTTATCATGTCTGGGTGTTGATTCATTGGAGGACTAGGTGATGTCCCTTGAAAAAGGATTGTACTTACTTTTTGTACTTCCTTCTCTATGAGAATTCGTGTTGCTTGCAGTTGTAGTTAAAAAAATATCTTGCACTTGTTTTAGGTCTATGTGTTTGCAGAATTGAGTTTTGATGTGTGAGTTAATTTAGTGGTTTAGTTCAGGTTTTTTGAAGTTTTGAGCATCATTTCATGTTTTAGGCTGGATCTTCTTGTCTGTTTTGAACCTTGTGAAAAAAAGCATTTTTGCAATGGACTTTCACCAACTTCATATTTTATTTATCTTTGCATAACCGCCATTTGCACTCCAAAATGAAAAAGTCATCTTAGCTAGAAGGATCAAAATAATTCATTCATTACTTCTGCCATTCCTGTGTGAGAAAAAAAATTCAATTTCACCAAAAATACTCTATCTTTTTATCAAAAAAAACCATCCAAAGAAATGTCAAAAAGTCCAGGAAAAATGCTGAGTGGCGGAGGCTCAGAGCCACTCAGTGACAAGCTGCTTGTTGTTATTGCAATTTCTTTTGGTGGAGAGCCCCTACATTTGCTGGCCTTGCATAGCAAAGGCAAGGATATTGTGTTTAGATTTATTATAGAGTATAGTAGCTTAATGGATTTTGGCCCCTAAGTAATAGGTCTATTTTTATATGAGGGTTTTTGAAAGATGATATTTCAGCTTGTGTTGAAACTTGAGATTAGTTATAGAGTTACAATATCTTGGAGGATTTTGGTTTCGTTTAGAGGATTTTTTGAGGATTATATTTTTGCACGTTGAAATATCTGAGTTTTCATAATTCTACTTTTTCCTTAAAATACTTTTTAACGTAAATGACAAGGCCACAGTGTGACACACTCCATGTTTGTTTGCTTGGTATTGGGCAACCTGAGGAACTTTAATGCGAGAGGTCACAAGAAGAAGATGGGGAAAAGGGGAATGAAGATGAACAAGACTTAAGTCCAAGCTCAATTTCCCAAAATCAGTCAACTTTAAATACAAAGGTTTTTAAAATGTACTCTCCTTATGATTAACTCTTTTAATTATTGAATCTTTATGGAAAAAGGTCAATTTCTTCCAAATAGTATCTTTCATAAAACGTTTTATTTTTTTGAAAAAGTAAAAACTTATTTGAAAATAGCTGACAATGGATGAAAGTTGATATCTGGAAAAAGTTAGATGAACCTTGAGAAATTGAATCCAAAAAGAGGTTTGACGATGGACGAACTTTGAGAAACTGAATCCAAACAAGTTGGACAATGGATGAACGTTGGGAAATCGTATAATAAACACAAAGAAAACCTTCTCTTCAGTTAGCACCACTTATTAGGCACCAGCATGCCCAAACGCGTGTCCTCTTTGTACTGGAGACTAATAAACTGCGTTTAACTTGTTGCAGAGTCCACAGCTGCATTTAGCAGAACTCAAGTCTTTTGTACGTTTCACAAAATATCAGCCAAGTTTTGTGCGGATGGCGTAATTTTGTCTTGCATGATGAGGTAGGCTGCACACCACGAAACCAAACCATCTGTTTGAGAAGTAAAACACTGCAACGAACTCTTTACTGATTCAACGAATTTTGGCGGAGTTAGCAAGGAGCTCTTTCTGATTCAACGATATTGGGGACGTTTGCAAGGAGCTCTTTCTGATTCAACGATATTGGCGACGTTTGCAAGGAGCTCTTTCTGATTCAACGATATTGGCGACGTTTGCAAGGAGCTCTTTCTGATTCAACGATATTGGCGAC
>Ga0209208_10003125_pt1 | contig 23810 bp, 18 predicted proteins | sample S1TSphfallax_3_FD_187694 | JGI IMG/M metagenome (GOLD analysis project Ga0209208, IMG submission 187694) | Host-associated microbial communities from peat moss isolated from Minnesota, USA - S1T2_Fd - Sphagnum fallax MG (SPAdes) (version 2) | ecosystem: Host-associated > Plants > Peat moss >...
CCACACATGGAATCAATTTTCAAAAAAATCATTTAAAAAAAAAAAGATCTGGATGTTATCAATTTTTGTGTCAAAGTAATAACCTTCGGTATCAATTTTTTGAATAAATGTTTTCAACGATACCCATTTGTTACAACATAAAGGTTGTTTATCAAATATACACCTTGAGAATTGCTTGGTTTATTGCCCATGTAGGTTTTAGGCTTTAGGATTTTTTTTGGGGACCCAACATGGCTACTTTCTTCTTTGGATTCTTTTAGCTACAATGTGTATATCTTTGATTCAATGTGCTCACATTTCTCACTACCTTAGGTTGGGCATATAAGAAAATTGAACCATTAAATATATTAACATAGATGTTTGCTTGTTTGGATCTAACCATGTTGTAACCCTCCCAAATTGTGAGGCCCCTTTCACTTTTGGTAATATTGAAAAATCCTTGACAAGATGATGTGCATGGTTGTCATTTCACAAGGTTTAGACCAATGGAGCACAAGTTATTGAATTTAGAGTGATTTTTGTCTTTAAAAATTAACTTTAAAAAAATTTAATGATCCTAAGGTTTACCATTAAAGTAGGTTTAATTTCATAAGCCCGCTTCAACCAAAATAGGTTTGGGATGGGTGACTTTACATGAGGGTTAATGTACTTTGCCCACAATGGGAGGGACCATTAGAAAACTCAATTTGGGTTTTTACTAACCAGCCTAGTTCCATATAACATAGTTGAAATTTTACTTTGGTTTGATTTGAGCTTATTCAATCGATTTCCAGCTACCATAAATGATGGTCATTATTTTGTGTTATAAAGCCCTTTCTCATTTATAACCATAACATGCAATTAGATTATAGTTTGTTCTTGAGTGTGGAAATATCAAATAATTTTTCTTTATTATATACATGACCTATTGTGACATGTTTCAAGGTGCATAAGAAAGTTTGAAGTGTTCTCTAGGGAGCTTCAAAATTGTTACCTAACTTCTCCATAATTAGGTTGTGTAAACCAACCTCCCAACAAGGAAAATAATAACTTGGTTTGCTAGTAATGTGATTATTTTGTGTGGTCCCCTAAAGGTTATTGTTGCTTTACAAATTCAAATCCAATCTCATTTCAGGTCAATTGATCTTACTTATCACCAGTTGATGACAAACCTTACAATACTTCCTCATCCTATTTTCAAATTTAGGCTCCAAGTGGTACTACCCATTGCCCAATTGTCATGTTCTTGAGACCAAACAACACTAGTCTAGATATTACTAAGATGAGATACTATTGTGGTGCCCAACAAACATTAGTTCTTGGCCTAAAGGGCCCTTTCATTGTCCAAGGCAACTCCCCACGTGGAAAGAGTACCTTAGCCTACCTTCTCTTTTGTTGTCTTGCATGATGTCCCAATCAAATGAGACACTTGTGAATGTAGCCCAAATTTGACAAGGAAAAAAAAGCACAGCTTATTGTCTTTCAAATACATGTGGTAAATTGGTATATTATCCAAGCTTTATAAGTAAAGCTATAGAGTTGAATTGACCTCATCTTAAGTTTTGGGTGTCGACAAATTCAAAAGATTATAATGGTCAATAAGGATTTTTGAAGTGAAAAAAAGCTTCCTAAAGGGGCAGAATTGAAAATGAGTCAAATTTGTAATTCCATATCCCAACCAGTGTTGGAGAAGTATCACAAATAAAGGCTGATTCTCCCAATGAGAATTGATGTTAACTAGTTATTCTCACTTAAAATGAAAACCACTTAGAGAAGAACCACCAAGGGTATCATTTGGTGTCAATGTTGTGTGAGTACAGAGATTCAAGTGTTAAAATTGATGGTTTTGGATTCAATATCAAGAACTTGACTTGACCGAATCCAAATATTAAAAACTATTAATAGGACTTTTACATGTGAATCATCAACATGGTAGAATTGGGGTAGAACCTAGAACCTTCTACTTGTCTATTTTTGGTGGAGGAAGCCCTTGAGTATTTTTTTGAGTTTTAGTGTTTTAGATGGGTTTAAGGTTTCTTCCATTATTTTCCTCTTGAAAGTTTTGTGGTAGCTTTTTGCTTTGTCACAATGCAACAACTTTTTGTTTGGTTTGTGCTGCTCTTTGTTTAGTCCTCTTTGTAAATTTTGGTGATTTGTGTGAGCCATACCGACATAGTCATGTCTAGTAGTCTCAATTTTTAAGAGTTGCATCAGGGAAATTCGAATGTGGTAAGGTTTTTAGGGGTTTTTAATAACTTCGTGTTAAAATAGGGGGTGATGAATGCACATGGTTGTGTGGGAGAATTGTTTTTCTTTTCTAGAATATGGTATTGATGAATAAGGTGTTGGGTTAGTTTTTTTCTTCAACAAAATGTTGGTGAACCATAGTTTTAGAAAATTAGTGGCGTAATTAGGGGTGAAAAGTCTCTAGATGGTTGGGATAGAAGTAAACACCAAAATTCATGGTGTGCAACAAAGCATTGATCTTGTTATAGTTTTAGTGAATAACGAGGTTTGATATTCATGGAGCACATGAGGGGGTGCCAATGAAAAATCCAATAGAAATAGAACAATCTTTAAGCCTTATAAGTGTAAAATTAATTCGAAACAATTTAACAATTAAATAAACATGGGGATAGGGTGACAATGGTAATATGAATTTCATAATGAATGAAACATTTATTTAGATTATGGATAAGTTCAATAAAGAGTTGTAATTACATGTGAAGCCCTAGGTTATGCCACAATGATAGTTCACAACTACAAGAAATCTAGGATGCGTCGAATTGTGCAAATTAGGTAATTTGTTTTGTTGTTAAAAAACAATCGACGAATTGGATCGTGCAACCAACGCCAAGAATTAAAAACCATGCAAAGATGGAAATGTCTTTAGTCTCGTAACAACCTTCATAAATGATTTCAGGTTCATCACCAGAAGCGGGGTCGATTTGTAACAAAATCATTAAGGTGCGAAAATTTATAGAAATGCGATAGTACCAAGCTCGAGGGGGATCACTTCAAGACGAGCACAGACCTCTCGTGGGTTGGGGTTTTCATCATGAGGATGTTGCGTTAACGCCAAATTTAATGATGACTCCGGAGCTGGTTCTTCATTCACTTATGTAACTTGAGGCCCATAAGAGGTGGCCATACACAATGCCATAATTTTAAGGAAAGGAAAAATGATCTTCAATCAAAATCAAATTGGCAATGAATGCGGGAAGGACTTGTGACATTAAAATACGCGGTCATAATTTATAGGTCAAGGAAAAGGGAGGAGATGTGTAAGTAACAGCTTAGAACCATGGTAAAGTAAAAGTTTAAGATTAAAGGAAAAAATGAAGGTTTGAGTAAAATTTGTTGGGGGGAAAATGAAAAGAGGTGGAAAAGACCTTCTCCTTCTCCTTCCATTAACCACCAAGCATTGGAAACTTCTCTTTTTCCTTCCATTGACCACCAAGCATGGGGAACTTCTCCTTCTCCTTCTTCTCCTTTCATTGGCCACCAAGCATGGGGAGCTTCTCCTTCTCCTTCTTCTCCTTTCATTGGCCACCAAGCATGGGGAGCTTCTCCTTCTCCTTCTTCTCCTTTCATTGGCCACCAAGCATGGAGAGCTTCTCCTTCTCCTTCTTCTCCTTTCATTGGCCACCAAGCATGGGGAGCTTCTCCTTCTCCTTCTTCTCCTTTCATTGGCCACCAAGCATTGGGAGCTTTTCCTTTTCCTTCGATTGGCCACCAAGTTGGGATCTTCCTTCACCTCCTTCCTTCAATTTAAAAGGGTGGATTCAGATCATTTGGGGTTCCTTTTTTTCGAACATAATCTTCAACTCAATCTTGAGAAATCTTGCCCCCACAACCTTTTTTGGTAGGAGAAATTTTTTAATCTTGGTAAATGGTATAAAGAAGGAGAGTAGATTAGATGTTTGGGGTAGTTTTGAAAGAATGGAAGTGAATGGAGATAGTGTAGGGAACTTGAAATCCTAGGAAAACTTTACAAACCTTCTCGGGTTTAATTGCGTAACTTGTCATTAGTTTTGTTATAGAACTTAAGATTTGATAGGAAGGTGTGCCTTATAGTTAGCTTTCTAATAAGCTAAAACAAACCAAATTTGAATAACATATGTGTTAAGAATAACATTTCAAGTGATTGGTGGTTTGCAGCCAAGTTAAACTTCTTGCCTTCATAAAACCCTTTCAGGTTTGGTATGATAACTTGTTACTGGTTTAGCTGGAAAGCTTAGGATTTGGTAGGAAGTTGCGCCTTGTAGTCAGCTTTTTAACGAGCTAAAGCAAGTTAGATTTGGATAATGTACGTGGTAGGAATAATATTTCAAGTGACTAGTGGTTCACAATCAAGTTGAACATGGTGTTGAACCCTTAAAAGTTGGTTGAATGAATCACAATTTAACATAAAATTCTAGGATTTGACGTGTGTGAGCTTGGAGAATGTATTTATTAATTTTAGATTGTAATTGATGCATAGGAAGCAAACTACTTGATTTCAACTACAAATGTAACTTAACATTTAGAAATACACTTGCATTTTCCCTTCATCGATAGCACATGTACTTTCAAGTATAGTCACCTCATAGAATCGGGAGTAGAGGGACAGGAAGTTGCCTCACAATTTGTTGCAACTTTTTGCTTTGTGACAGTTTGGCAGTTCTTTGTTTTGCAACAATGCGACAATTCTTTGTTTAGTTTGCATTTCTTTTTATTTGGTTCTTTTTGCAAATTTTGGTGGTTTATTGTAGTGTTTTTGCTTTGTGTGGTCTGTTGTTTACTATAGTGTTTAGACTTTGCATGGTGTGCATTTTACTACAACATTTTTGCTTTGTGTGATGTGCATTTTGCTTCAATTTTTGGTGGTTTGTTGCATAGAGGTGAAGTTCTCACCTTGCACAAGGAGTTACAAAGAGCAAATGATTATGCAACTCTTTTGTTTTGTGTTTGTGATTTATAGTAATCTAAACAACTTTTTGCTTGGTTTATGTTATTATTTGTTTAATGCTTTCACTATAAGAAAATGGGGTGATTTGCAACTAGCCTTGCAACTAGATTTTTAATATACAATGACCATTTGCAATTCATTTGCAACTTAGTGTATTTTTATGAGCTTGAGTGTTATTAAACAAGTTCTATGAGTTGCAATACATATTCATGCAATACATGTAATTCATCATGTGTGAAATTATATACATACACAACTCATGCAACTCAATTACAATTATGTAAAAACAACTATTTTGTAATTCTAACGTAACTAATTTACAATTACCATGGGTAACATCATGGTGACATTACTTTTCATTGATCCATCAAAAACTAACACATGGCATTATGGAGATTTTTGGATGAATTTGTTTTTGAAATATTGATCTCCACCATCCATTATCATTATTCATTTATAATGGTCTTAAATTTTAACACATGGCACAATTGAAAGTTGCCACATGGCATATTAATTGAATGTTGAAAATAATAATATAAAAATATCTATTTAAATAGCTCAATAGGTCAATACATAGGTGCAAGTAGGTAGGAAAATAAAGAGGTACTAAACATTGAAATAGCCATGTATATATATATATATATATAATTTTTTAAAAATAATTTTTGGAACTTTTATCTTTAAAATTAAGCTTTTTCTAACTCGTCTTAAATTGGCACATGTATTTTAATGTGAACACACAAGAAAAGAAATTTTTTAATATAGTTTGTGAGATGAGATTTAAGAACAAAACATATGGCTTAATTTTTTTAATTATACATTAGTTACATTTTAGTTGCAAATTGAATTGCAACTAGAAAAAAAAATTCCCACACTTTTTGTGTTTGTTTTAAATTTGTAAATTGTGCAATTAAATCAGTAGTTATTTGATACTTATATATGCAAATTCATTGTTAGTAATCAATTGTCTGAAATAATATTTTTAAATAATTAGTTTAATTCAAATAATTAGTTAGTTAATTAGTTAGTTAGTTATCAGATAATTAATGATCTGAATTAAAATAAAATTCAGGTAATTAATCATTTGGATTCCCAAAATTAATTATTTGTGATTTTTAATAGTTGATTATTTGAAACAATTATTTGAACCAGTTCTCTGATTTAATTATTCCAATTTAGATAATTAGCTAGTTAGTGAGTTTCAATAATTAGATATTCAATTCAGGTAATTAATTGTTTGACTTCAAATAATTTATTATCAAAATTTAGATAATTAATAATTTATTATCTGAATTAAAAAATTAATTATCTAAATTAGCTAATAAAGTCATTATTTAAATTAGACCGATTAATTCAGATTAATAGATAAAATATTTACTGAAATTCTAAGATTAAATATAAGTTTAGGTAGAAAAAATAGTTATCAAATAATTAATTATATTAATTTTTGAATTGATGATCAATTATTTGAACATAATTATTTTGTGAATCAACTTAATTGAAAAAATAATGAAACATTTAATTATTTATAAATTAACTATTTGAATCAATTAACAAATTAATTGATTGAATGCGATTGATTAATTTAAATTAACTATTAAATATTAATTGACATGTCATATTTAATCAATTATTGGAAAGAAAATTCATTATTGAATATTATTGATTAAATGTGTCAATATTGTACATTAGTTGCAACATACACTACAACAAAGTGATTTCATTAGATTTTGAGTGAATTCACTAGTCTTAGTAAATGAAGAGTAGTTGGAAAGTGGTGAATTCACTGGTCTATTGAAGGGGGATTAGTGAATTGAACCCACATTTTGTAGTAGTGATAGTTGTTGATTGAATGTTACATTTACACTAGCTACAATGTAGTTGCCACATGCGATGAAAATGCAATTTGCAAAAAAATCAAACATTATTGATTACGTCCGTATGTATGATGTGCACATTACACTATTTACAACTAAATTCCAACTATAATACAATTCTTTGATTTTTTGATTTGGCATTTTATTTATTAATTAACCATATTTCCATGCTCTAGTTGTATATTATAAGTTGATTTGGAATTCTAGTTGTAGGTAGCATGGTTTTGGTGGACAACATTTTCATAATGTTTTTGTGATTTTTATTGGTTTGTTATAGCATTTTCATTTTGCATGGTGTGTGGTTTGTTGAAGTGCTTTTGTTTTGCATGGTGTACATTTTGCTCTCGATTTTTGGTGGTCTATTACATCGAAGTAAAGTTTTCACCTTTCACAAGGTATTACAAGGAACAAATCTGTGTGTGCATTGTTTGATTTTTGTTGTAACTTTATGGAAACCTAAAGCTATTGGGTTCATTTCTATATTTAATTTTAAGGTGGTTCAAAAGCTTTCCTCTAAGCTTCTGGTGTCATTCTATTATATATAATTATTTTACAATTGATTGCAAATGTGAGATACAATTATGTATGGTTCAATTTTGAAGTGGTTTTTTAATAATGTAATTTTATTCAATGTGTTTTGAGCTTTGAGACCCAATTATATGTGGTTCCAATTCATGGTTCTTTTCTAGTGTAATTATGTTGATGACATCAATTGGATGCCTCAATTGGATGTTTGTATCATTGCAAGGTTGTGGGCGAAGAGGTTCAAAACTCCAATGAAGATGTGACTTGCTTCAAGAATTCTCTTATTTCAAGAAACTCTTGAATACGAAAATGCAATTTCCATATGTTATGGATGGCAACATGTTTTACACTTGTCTTCTAGAGTGCTAATGGGTGAAACTTGGGCGGTGGTTCAAGTAATTGCCAATACATTGCTTCTTATTGTCAAGTGATGTGTTTAAAACTTGAATGGTTATTTTTAAATGCTCTTACTTTTTTTTCATTTTGTGCATTGCTATGAAAGTTGGTGTGGCCAACATTGAAGCTTTGAATCAACCATTAAAATTTGTGGTGACTTTGATTCAAAATTACAAGAATTTAAGCAAAGGATGATGGTGCAAGTTGTGGGGATATTGATGCCATCTTTGGCTTTTTTAATGCTTTATAATCATTCTAACCCACAACATGTTGGTGATCATGCTTGACCTTGTTACAAAAACATGAAATGCATTCAAGACTTTGTGGGCAATTCAATTGTTGCTGAAATTATTGCAAAATCCGATGTTAAGATTGTGTGTCCTCTTTTATTGTTGGTGTACAATCATTTAAATCTTGTTAAGGAACCAACATAACCAATTACAATTGAAGATGATGATATTTTCTTTGGGCAAATTGTGTTTGTTGGTGATGTAATCATTTCAAGTTTGAAAAATGAACTATAATTATTTCAATGGTTACTTGTGTCATCAATAGGTCATAAAAACCCCTTGGTTTGGTTGGCACAACATGTGGTGTAGTTTTTGCATGTTTCTTTCTTGGCTCATTAAGTTCTTGACATTGTGGGGTCACAAATTAAGATAGATCGAATATTTAACGTTGTTGGTGTCATCACAAACCTTTGGGGATTGAAAATTTGGATTGCCTCATTTTGGTGATCAAAAATTGACCTAATGACTTTCATGTTGGTTGTGATGGGGCCAAAAAGCCTATAAGTTTGATTAGTTTTTTTATTTCAAAATATATTATAATTGAAAAATAAAATAAATTCATTGAAAATTTGAGGTTTAAAAAAAAAATTCTGATTTAGAGTTTTAATTTTTTATAAGTGGGCATAAGCATGTTAAAGTAAGCCAAAATTTTATTCTTTAAATGCAAAAAAAACATAATTGTCAATTTTGGAGATTAAAAAGTAGCTCACATTATTTGAAAATTAACACTTAAATCACATGAGCATATGTAGTATGATATAACTTTTTTTTAAAACTTAAAATGTTGTGTTTACTTTTTTCTAACCTATTTCACTCACTTTTTTTGGTTTGGTGTTAATGTCCCATTTTACACAATACAAACATTAAGTACAATCATGACCTTTCATTTTTTAAAAACATTCAAACAATGGTTTAACACAAAATGTGGTTCAATCAAACAATGTTTAAAACATGTTTTGCCATGTTACAACACAAATGCATTTGTAATTCATATTGGATAGTAGGTTTTTAGTGCTTTAAACCTATGTAAGGAAAAAACTTACTTCTGAATGGTTTAACATTGTCATAATTGAAATATTCAAGCTCCAAAAAATGTGAATCAATAAGCACGATGGTTCAAACATTAATAACACACCATTTGAATATTTTGAATTGGAAAAAATATTAACTATAAACTTGCATAAAAATAAATAAAATAGCTCAAAAAATATAATATAAATTGGGGATGACCATATATGGTTTATTTAATATGGTAGGTACATCCCAAATTTTATAACATTGGTAAAAGGTCTAAAATTCAAAAATGGAAAATCTACTTTCCACTTACATTTACTTTTTGAACAAGGATCGCCAATTAGCATACTTTAGCATGCTTGTGCCTAGGTATTCCTCTTCAATTCGATTTTTTTCTTGTTTTTTTATTTCATGTGCATTTTGTTTCAATAAAAATGTTTTGATAGTGGGTTTGTGCTTGTAATTAGGGTAGAGGTGTAAATTGTTAGTAATGTGGATTCAACATTCACCCCTAAGCTAATTGCATTGGAAATCTTTTAATACCCATTACCTTTTATTGATGAGGTTATTAATATTATAGCTGGACATGAAGTTTATACATTTTTAAATGGTTTTTTTGGATGCCATTAAATTTCCATAACACCGAAAGACCAATACAAGATTGCCTTTGTTACTAATTAGAGGGCTTTTGTGTGGGTTGTAATGCCTTTTGGGGTAAAAAATGGACCACCAACCTATCAAAGGGCAATCACCAAAACTTTCTATGAGTACGTTGATGTATTCATGAAGACCTTTTTAGATGATTTTATTGTTTTTAGTGACCTATCCACCCATTTTGAAAAACTGAAAAAATGTTTTCTAAAGTGCAGAGAGTATGGCATTAGTTTGAATCCACAAAAATGTGCATTTATGGTTTATTCTAGAACTATATTAGGATTTATAGTTTCCAAAGATGGGAAGACACATGATCCTAAGAAAATAGAGGTTCTAGTCAAAATGCTAGTACCCAAAATACCTCAAGAGATTTAAATGTTCAATGGAATGGCACAATTTTACAAATGTTTCATAAAAAAAATTACCTTTATTATGGCACTAATTACCAAGTTATTTAGGAAAATTGAAGTATTCAAATGGAATATTGAGTGTTAAACCGTTTGGGAAGACATCAAGAATTGGTACATTCAAGCTCCTATACTTATTAATCCTAAGTAGGAACTAGAATTTCATGTTCAAACTTATGCATCTCAAGTAACAATAAGGGTGATATTGGCCCATAACCTAATAAGCAAGATAGATCAACTTGTTATGTATTCATCAAGACTATTAAATTATGTTGATAGGAATTACACTACTACAAAGAGAGAAGCTCTAGCTATAGTCTATGCCTTACGCAAGTTTAGGCCTTACTTGTTAGGCAACAAGTTCACATTTTTTGTAGACCATATGGCTTTAGTATATTTAGTTAACAAGCCACAAGTTTTTGGTAGGTTAACTAAATGGTTGTTACTATTTTTGGAGTATGATATCAAGATTGTTTATAAACCTAGTAGATTTCATTTAATGGCAAATGCATTGAATAGGTTACCCAACTAGATTGAACCTATTGGAGTACTTGATCAAACCTATGATGCTCATTTGTTTACATTACAACCTAAGTGGTTACAAAGTGTTTATGAATACTTGTTAAAAAGAGCGATGCTATAGAGGTTTACTACAACTTAAAGACAATATTTAGCCCAAAGAACTAAACCATTTATGCTTCAAGAAGGAGTAATATATAGATTTGGAAAAGACAACAAGTTTCGTCAAGTCTTGTAACCAAAATAGGTACCCACATTTTTGCAAGAATTGCATGGAAGAGTTACAAGAGGACATTTTTCTTCTGACATCACTTTGATGAAGATTATGGATGTTGGTTATTGGTGGTTGACGACAAATCATGATCATGAATATTGTTGAACATGTGATCAATGTTAGAGAAAATGTAACCTATTAACATAAATACTGGCCAAATTGGTTACTACTTTACTAGAAGAACAATTTTTTAAAATGGGGTTTGGAATTTATTGGACCTATTAAACCTATCAACAAACTATTAGTCAACTAGTACATTCTAGTGGCCACTAACTATGTAATGAAGTGGGTGGAGGCATGAACATTCCACACCAACATTGTTGCAATAACTACCAAGTTTTTGTACGAGCATATATTTACAAGATTTGGATGTCCATTGACAATTGTGACTGATCAAAATACCCATTTTATTAATGATGCAATCATATATCTTATTGACCATTTTATCTTTAAACATATTAGTTTTGCTATGTATTATCCATAAGGAAATGGATAGGTTGAGAGTATAAACAAGGTTTTTGGAACCTTATTAACACCTTGGAATTTTACTTGTCACCATTGATAAGTTTGATCCTAACTTAATTCTTGTTAACATCAACATGTTGAACTTGTTCAAACATAGGAACTTGAACCATTACCTGTTGAGAATGAAAATTATAAACCTATAGAGTTTGAACCACTTAATAATTATTTGACACATGGTAATATTATTGGAACATATGTACCTTTTCATTATCATAATGATGTACGTGTTAAATTTAATTATGTACCTGATTACAATGATCGAAATGACGCAATTAGTGAAAAACCTATAAACATATGTACCCTAAAAGTTTATAACCCTAAAAGCCACATCTATTCATAGTCATAGTGTTGATATTAGCTGGAAAGTTACAAAGAATTGTTGTATCCACTGTCTTGCCTTTTCATTCTTATTTAGTTTTTTCTGCTACCAGAGGCCATGAATGAAAGCATTTTACACAAGTTGAAAAGAAAAACAAGAAAAAAAGAACTTGAGAAGAAAGTTGAAGCAATCAAGAGAGAACAAGTCAAGCTTGAGAGAGAGTGGAATAGATTTGTTTAATTGGAACAATTTATATTGAACCTCTAGCTTCACGTGTGTCGTAACCCTAGCCTTGGGCTCACGACCAAAGCAAGGGTTTGCAAGGTTGCAAGCCAAAAGGGAAGCCTGGGAGTCATGTCACATGCTCCCAGGAGTGTAGGAATGTGTGAGGGAATGAACCCTCACACTTCCAAGGGAGCTTCCACTTTGGGAGTTGAAGTCCCAATGGACTCCCGAATCTTCAAAAAGCAATTGTAGGGGTCAAAACTCAATGGATTGAGGAGTTCATTATCATCATTGAAAATCTCTTAGAATTTAGATGTCTAAAATGGGCTTGCATGACCCATTTGGACATCTAAAACACAAGTTATGGCCAAAAGAAGGGCTAGGAGTCAAATTGACAATTTGACTCCCGACCACTAAAAGTTGGAAATCGCCCCAATTTCCTCGCGTGCAGGTGGCGTGCGACATAACGTTGGAAAGCCCTCAACAAGGGCTACAACTTTGCTTTAAACCTCATCTCAATTAGAGGACTACACACAAAATTATGGGCCCACAAAGTTGCGAGAGTCCCAGTTGTGAGAATTTTGGGGAGTGGGAGTCTCCGGACAAAATGCCATTTGGATGTGGGCTTCATGGAGAGGCACAAAGTATAATATAAAGGGGAAGGTGGTGGCTTCCCCCAAATCCGGGCCATGGTGAGTCTTGTGAGTCCGAATTTACCTATGGCTCGTCCTAACACCAAAAATGCTCCAACTATGCACTAACCAACTTGTTGTTTAGTTTTGTGCAGGTCCATGTGAATGATTAAGTGCTTGTCATTCTTCCTAGTCCCATCCTGGAACTCCAGCACGCCCCTCTACCCTTTCAAAATGTTACGAGCCAAAGAGCATGTCCTCAACTCCTTGTTTTTTCACTATTTTCACCTTAGATTCACATTTGAGTCTATCAGAGAGCTTGGGAGCGCATCAACGTGAACCTATAGCAAAAGAGCTAAGAGTTTTTGAGCAAAAATAAAAAAGATAGGGAATTAAAAAAATAATTAGAGGCAATTCTTAATTTTCTTATAATAATTACTACTTCTACAGCACCGCTAAAGCCATGAATTATAGTTATTTCAAATTCAAACTCATAGGTTCCAATTATTTCTCAACCTGTTGCCAAGGAGTAAACACCACCAGCTTTTGAATCAAAACTTTTGGAAAAAGAAGTTGAGTTGTAGCAACCTGTGAGTTGAAATAGTGCAAAAAAGTTTTTCCAAGAACTTTTTGAAGAAAAACCTATTCGTAGTTATTATTCCCTAGCATCCACGATCACGAACCAAAACCATGATGAAGAGAACATGTAAAGCATTTGTAGGAGAACAAGTTGAAAAACATGTTAAAAAGAAGACAACATCCACAACACATCTTAGGTTTTGCAACTGGGTTTTGCAATTATGTTCTAATTAGGAAGGACATATGCAACTAGTTAGTCATGAATTGTTAAACCCATGTTGTTTCACCCATTTAATCACAAAGGATATTTGGTCACAAAACCCAATCATCTTATCAACTGGGACTTTTTAATTTTCGTTTAATATTGGAATTCCATGTCATCGATTACCTTGGTATGATGTGTAAAGTGCATGCCATTTCAACTTAATCGTCTTATTCAACTAAGTGTTACAAAAAATGCTTTGATGGATGGATGACATGTGTCAAAAATCTATAAACACATTATGAGATATTTTACATGACCAAAAGTCAACCTAATTTAACCCATGTAATTAGTGTTGCCAAAAGTCAACTTAGCCTAACCTAGTTAGGCTAGCTACTTATGTTAGGCAACCTAGGCTATCTAATTCAAGCTAGGTGGCCTAGATTTAAAACAAATTTTGAACTTCTAACCAAGAAGCCTAGACTAGGCTACCTAATTTAAGCCAAGTGGCCTAAGTATCATAGGTTGCAAGATTGAGGATTTGACACCTAACCTTCATTTTGGGGTTCAAGTCCTCAAGCATTGCACTACCACATTTTTTTATACTAATTATATTTAACACAAAGTTATAAAGCAAAAAATTTAGCCTTGAATTAATCTTGGCCACCCTAGATTAACCTACCTATTACCTACCAACCTAACCTAAACCTATACCTCTCTAGGTTGACTTAAGATGAACTAGTTTGTTAACCTATACTACTTACTAACCTAGCCTAGGTTAACCTAAGCATTCTTAGGCTTAAAAAAAACCTAGGATAATTATGTTGCATATGGTTGCATCATAGGCACATCTAGTTGCATAAATTTAAGGTGGTTATAAACTTGATCAAATATCTTGTAATTTGAGGCTACCTAAGTTGAATTGGCAAAAAACCTAAAGATAGGAACCTAAGCAAACCTACTTAGGTTAACCTATTAGTAGGGTAACTTATTCTAAATATATTTAAACATACTAGATGTAAATTTATTATGTCTAATTAAATAACTTACAAGATTATCTATATTATGAAGTAGGTTTTTACTAAGTAGCCTACATCCATAGGTTAACCCAATAGGTTTGTTAACCTAAGCTAGTGTGTTAAGTCATTAAAAAATGAACGAGTTATGTGTCACATTTTTCAAAATGATTATCAATATCATAATCATAATTACAATTAACAATAGATTGTTTAGTAGACATGCACATGCATGTGAATTCATGATTTCAAAAACCTCATGGCACACAAAAAATATGGCATGCCATGACAAATATTGGTGCCATAAATTCAAGACACACAAAAATTTATGATGTCACAAAAAATCATGGATTGCCATGAAAATTTGTGACACCTTGTTACCAAATGGCATGCCATGTTATTATCACATGGAAGACTGAATCATTGTTAATTGCAAAGGACAACAATATTTTCAACTAGCTAATAAATGAGATTAATTCATCAAATCAATGACATGAATCATGACATGAAGTTAGTGTCACAAGTCATGAGGTGTTGTAACTATTAATCAACCTCGTTGACATGTGTCATGCCATGTCAGCATCACATGACCATAAGTTGTTATTATTCACCAAAGTTGCAAGAATGAATGGAATTTTGTTATTACCTAATTTTGGATGATTAAAAATACATTAAAAATAAATTTTTGAAATTTTGATATTTGTGTTAAAATCATCAAGTCGTGATATCAACTACACTTGCAAAACCATATTATCACATGGCACCACAATGTCGTTTACAACTACATAATCATTAACATGAACTTGTAGTAAGAAAAGACAATAGTTGTGTTATTAACTAGTTGTAAAACCCAAGATGTGTTGTTGTAATTTAAAGGGAAGGAAACGTAGAAGATGTTGTTGTGGATGAAATTGAACATAAACAAACTCAAATGGGTTAGATGAGTTGATTTGAAAAACTTATTCACCCTAAAGTGGATTACGCCATGAGAGGTCATATTTCAAGACTTTTTATGAACTTGGGAAGAATTGGAGGATGGAAGAATCCAAGGACAAGTGCGTGGTCAAATTTTTTTGATTGATCAGGTACTTATTCATGAACAACTTGGGATTTCTAAGGAAGGGGTAATAGACGTTGCAAATGCAACATTTGATGAAGCCAAAACCGCTTTGAAGAAGATTACAGGTTCACATGCCTTTGTGGAAAAATGAACAATGGAGTGTAATTTGCATGAAAAAGGAATTTCATGCGAAATTTGCACCTATCTTGCAAATCATTTACCAACAAGAAAGGTTAGCATACTTTAGCAATAGGATTGCTATTACCTTTGACTTGGCCAATAAAGGACAACCTATGAATTGGTGCTTTATAGTTTTGACCAAGTTTCTGGTTGAATTTACTTGTTGGAAACAATGTCAAAAAAAAAAAAAAAAAAAAAACAACAATTAACCCAATTTTTAATATGACCAAAATAGACAACTATTCCTTGGGGTCTATCCTAGATATTTTATTTAGAAAATGGTTCCCATTATTTGAAGTGCCTTCACCAAGAATAACAACCCTAGAAAAACCTATGTCACTAGCCAGTCAAGAGTGACAAGTTGCTCAAGAGCAATAAGTTTCACCTAAACCTATCACAAGGGAGCAATTCGTGAAGGACCAACATGCTCAACCACATCATCACCTCTACCAACATGCACATAATTGTCTACATCATGAGGTAGGTTAAGTCTTGAACTTGTTACTTCACCATTAAGAAAGAAGTCTAGAATTACTTTTAGGTCACATGTTATTGACTCAGAGGACAATGAACAACGAACATGTTCAGATGAAATGGGAGGTTGAGGTGGAAAAAAATTTCAAACAATAACTATGAAAAGTAATTAGGAAGAGGAACTTGAGCCTAATTTCATGAGAAGAAATTTCAAAATCTGTGACTTTCTTTATGGCTACAAATCCAGTTATTAAAGACATATATGACTCATGGCCTCAAAGTTATTACAGATGAGTTGTTTAAGACATGTAGTCATTTATATGCTAATGTGGCACACTTCATCCAACACTCATAATTGACAATCAACTAGTCACAAAGGACATTCCTATGCCACATGATTTTATCTATGGGGCCCACAATATGAGGTAACATCATATGTGCAAAAAGAATCAATGACTTATGTACAACTTACATTTCAAATTATATATGTAAACGTGGATGGTAAGGATAGGTCCATGTGTCTATAGTAGATTGGTACACGTGTCGCAAATCCATTTGTCCATGAAGGTTCATCATGTGCATGTAAATGTCAACAATGTAGTCATACTATAGTAGTTTTAAAGTTGTTCATAGATAATAGACTAATTGCCATTTGCCATGTGGCACGAATGGATAAGGACACATGGCAATGGGTGATTGGGTTATTTTTGGTGGGTTTGTTTTTTACATGTGGAAAATATAGGAATTATGGTAGTCATTCATAAGTGCTAATACATGTATTTTGTAAAATGACTATCATATGTAAATCATTAAGCAATCATTTATTAGTTGTTGACTTTCATTGTCAATTGTGCATATTTGTAGTCATATGAAATATATTGATAAGTTATTCATAGTTATAAAAGCGCTAGCATAAAAGAATAAATTACTGAAACCAATCATACACCAATATTTTATGAAGCAACAAATAATTACGTCTAGTCATACATATAATAACATTATCACAAACCTACTTCCAAATGAAAATGTTAATTGATAAATAACCATATTGTAGTAAAAACATAGATGACAAAAGCTAATGGGCGAAAAAAATAAAAAAGATTTGTAAACATAACATATTGGGAAAATTTACTAGTTTAATATATGGTTATAATTACAAGGTTCCATCACAAGTTCCAACAAAAAAAATCTCATGTTCATTATATGCTCATGGACTGAAAGTGCAAACACATTACAAATTGTCACATTAACTTCAACATTATAGAAACATTTCGACCTATAACTTTCACATACTTCAAGTTCGATAATTTGCAAGATCCTACCACATCTTTGATTACAACTTTGTCATCAACTTCATATGGATGCATCAACAGAACATCAAGCACATGTTCAACTACAACATCCACTTTAATCCAAAATTTGGGAATATTTAAACCATGGAATTTGTCCATGAACCCCCAATGGCCATTGATTTTGCCAAATGCCACCTTTTGCCTAGGGTTCTTGGGATTCACCAATACCACATATTGTCCAATATTTAATTGTAACCCACCCAACAACTCAAGTTACTTTCAAAGCAACTACCATTCTGATTTAAAAAATTATTGTTAAAATCAACAAAACATAACTTGCCAACAAAACAACCAAAAGAACTGCAATATCAATTTTCACTAGTACAAAAGTGGGGTGTAGTTCATTAGCCTAAATCACTATGGAACCTTAAAAATGAAATAAATTCATTTCACTTTAATGATTTCACTATAATATCACTATGTAAACATTATGTTTCATTACTAGTTGACATAATTCATTATTATAATTTATTGTGGTAAATAGGTTTATTTTTATGTTGTTTTAAATACCCTATGTTACTTTATGAAATACTTTATATTATTTTAAATTAATATATGTTATTTCAAGTTATACTTTAATTTATTCAAAGTCATTTTACATTATGTTATTATAAATTATTTTATCCTAAGTATAACAATTTAAAATAATCTAAAATAAAATATAATGACTTAAGGTAAAATAACTTAGAATAACCAATAATAGCCTATGAAAAATAATTTAAAATAACCTATAATAAAATAATATCAATAACCTATGATGACATAACCTAGAATATCCAACAATAATTTAAAATATAATAACCACCAATTGTCATAATATAATCTAAAATAACCAAAAATAGGCACCAATAGTCATTAATTAAATAGCCATTAATAACCACCAATAGCCTATGATAATTTAATCTAAAATAATCACATATGGCCACCAATAAAATAACCACTAATAACCATTAATAGAATAATCACCAATAACTATTAATAGCTCATGGTAATTTAGCCTAAAATAACCACCAATGGCAACCAATAAAATAGTTATTAATATCCATTAATAACCACTAATAAAATAACCACTAATAACCACCAATAAAATAACTATCAATAACCATTAAAAGAATAGCCATTAATAGCCACCAATAGCCACCAATATAATAACCAACAATATCATAATCACTAATAAAATAGCTACAAATAGAAAAACAACCAATAACCACTAATAGAATAGCCACCAATATAAAAAAATAATCAATAGCCATTAATAAAATAACCACCAATAGAAAAACAACCAATAGGCACTCATAGAATAGCCACCAATAGAAAAACACCAATAGGCATTCATAGAATATCCACCAATAAAAAAACAACCAATAGCCATTAATAGAATAACCACCAAATTAATAGCCACAAATAGCCTATGGTAATATAACTTAAAATAACCAATAATAACATAAGGTGAAATAACCTTCAATAGCCAAAAGTAATCAACAATAATTTCACATAAACGAAAATAAACTAAAATGAAATAACTTAGAATAATCAAAAGTAACCAAGGGTGAAATAATTAAAAATAACTATTAAAAGCCAACTTTAGCTTAATTTACTTTAATTTAATCTAATTTAAATAATTCCCAGTTTAATATATTTTTACATAATTTAGTATGAATTAACCTAAACCTAGTTTAATTTAAATTCATTTATTTTGACTTAATCCAATCCTAATTTAACCCACTTAAAGCTAGTTCACCTTAAATAACATGTATAGTTTATCTTAAATAACTTAATTTATTATAAATAATCTTACATTATAACTTAATGTAACATATTTTAACATATTTAAACTAATTTAGTTTAGTTTGGCCAAATGTAACCAATTGTAGCAACATTTAAGTTTTCCAAGTTTAGCCAAATTTAGATTAATTAACTCAATTTGGTCTAGTTGGCTTGAGTTCTAGCAAAATACATAAAAAACCCTTATTTTCCAAAAACATTCAAACTTAGTTAAGTTTAATTGACCATGTTCAGCTTGAGTGTTTTCATGTAACTTGATTTCACCAATTTTAACCAATTTTAACTTTAATATCGAAGTTTAACCTAAGTTTTTCTAATTTACCCAAGTTTAACCTAATTTATTAAAATTTAGCCAAATACATAACCAATTTTAACCAATTAAAAAAAAAAAACTAGATTTATTCAATTTCAACAAAAATTAATCAAATTTTAAAATTTTACGACTTTTAACCAAATTTAACCAAAATCGTTTAGTTAGAAAAAATTATTTTCATTTAACCAAGCTTAACCAAGTTTAACCAAGTTTATCAAAATATTAAAAAAATTATCTTATTTTAGCAAGAACAACCTACTTTAGCCTCATTTATATTACTTTAACCAAAATTAAACAGAATTAATGAATTTCAACTTTAATCTACCCAAGTTTAATCTAAATATCTTATTTTAATAACAAAAATAACATAAGTCAAACAATTTCATGGTATTTAAACCAAATTTTAACAAAGTTTTACCAAATTTATCTATGGGTTTAAGATTCATAAATTTACAACATATCGGATTTATATATATAATATAAATATTAAACATATGTATATACATATGATACATAATATATATACATATAATATATTAATAATATCATATTATATTCTTATTTCATAATTTAAAAAAACAAATTCAAAAACTTCAAAAGTGATTTTCTATGTACAAAAGTTGTTATTTGAATTTTAGTTGGTCCACGTATGTAGATTATGCTCCAAAGTTTAACCATTCATATTCATATGTTCATTTGATTAAATATTAGAAAAGAAATTAAATTTCAAACTTTGTAGTTTTATACAGTCAAACATTGGAACATGATAAAGTTTTTTTGTGACAACATTGTGTCACATGTGATGTGGTAGGTTGATGGCAAAGGCCTTGGACCAATTCAAGGAGGTCCAAGGATCAATATTGGTTCCCACCATGTCATTATCATAGCGGGCGTCAACTGGTTGGTCATAACCTAATACATGTGCAATAAGATTCAAGACTTTAGCCAAGTATGCGATCATGGATGGTGCACATTGCTCCAATTTGTGGTAATTAATTCCACCACTTTATGGTTCCTTAAAGATTAACAAATGTGAATAAATTGACTATAGTTCATTTAACATCCTTTGCATTCATGGGATATTACTAATAGGCTTGGGTAAATAGATGCAATATATTGTAAGTAGAAATGCTAAAAATCTAGACGAAGCTTTGATATGTGTTATTGGAACATGTATGAGTAACACAATTTCTTTTGGAAATATTTGTTTTGGAAAATTAAAAATAGTATTATATAATGGCATCTATGCTTCATGTTGCTTTGGATGATGTAAAGAGATTGACTTTGTGGCATGTAAGAAGGCAACATCATTGAGATGATAGGCTTTGTAGTGGGAAGATAATAAGGCCAAATTTTACAAGTTGACACGTTTGCATTGTCCTTGCACCAAATGCAAAGGACGCTTCTTATACACAATAAGGCATGTGAGGGAGCATTTAATCCATAATTGAAGGGATCCTAGATTTAGGGTTTGGAGAAGTCCAAGCGATAAAGACTCGTTAGATGGAGAGTGGGAAGAAGATTTTAAAAGGCTTGTAGGACAACAAACCTAGGAGCTAGATTCTCTAGTTGATATGCAAGCTATGATAGTTGATGCATTCCAACAAGTAGATGATCTTATCGCAAATTTGGAAGATAGAGTGGTGAATGTTGTGGAGGATGCATTCAAGGTAACTAATGGATTACAAGAACGAGCGATCAAAAGTGACATGGATGGAGATGGAGAAGAGGCTCCTTTTGATAGTGAGGGCCAACAACCATTAGGAGATGGGTCTTTCGAGGATGGAGACCAAGAGCATGGTTTTGATCCAATAGCTTGGAGGATGCAACGAAGGAGTTATATGTAGGCTCCAAGTGTACAAAGTTGGTAGCAACAATACTTCTTATGAACCTATGCATAATACACAGAGTTAGTAATAATTTTGTAGATGAGCTTTTAGAGCTTTTACATAGTCATTTGCTTCTTGAACTTAATTGTTTAGTAGCCAACTACTATGCAGCAACGACTTTGACACAAAAGCTTGGATTAAATTATGAGAACATACATATGTGTGCTAAAGGATGTGTCTTGTTTTGAAGGGAACATAAGGATGATGTCACTTGTCCACAATGTGGTGGAGTTAGGGACCTTTCTAAAGAACATGGAATCAAATGTCGAAGTGCCCCACATGATTTACCTTATTGGCATGTACATGGAATTTCCCTACTTATGACTTGCTTACACTCTTGACATTGTAATATTGTACTTATTACACAATTATGGTCCAAGTCAATGACTAATCACTTGAATCAAATGTTTTTGTTTGTGTGTGCACATGAATTCAATTTTTTCTCAAACTTGTAGCATGCAGAAAGACTTGCTTGAAATGATGTTGGATATGAACTTTTGAACTTTAACTAGTGTTCTAGTTTCAATACCCAAAGTTTGATGTGTTGATGAATATGTCAATCTTTACATATTTTGGTTTAGATCATTTGACAAGGTAACATGTTTCAAATATTAGTTAAATATAAGTCAATGTTAAGTTGTACATTTTTCTTAATAATAGGGTAGTGAATGTGTAGTTATTTGGGAATCAAATGTGGTAGCCATTAGTCATAGAAATTGACTATATCACATTCTGCCTACCAAACCCTAAAATAATTTGCATTTTTTGTTTTATTCAAAGGTAGAATCCCATTTTAATTTATTATGGGATTTGAGAAATAAGACTGATAATGGAGATTGTGGGTGTTGTTCAATGGATAGAGGAACTTTTGATTCGGTTCACATTAAACATAATGCATTGTGAACAAAATTTTGCCAAAAATATCTTTGAAACAATGATTGGTCAAAAAGATATTATGAAGGTGAAGCGTGATTTGCAACACATGGGCATTATATCACATTTGTGGTTTATTACCAACCCTTGAAAAGGCGGGAAGATGTTGAAACTAGTGGTTGGATATGTATTAACAACAACCGAGTTTGATTACTTTGCAAAAACCATTGATAATATGAAAACACCATCTGGACATGTTTCAACAATGGGGAAGCACATAAGGAAGAAGAAATTTGGTGCTCTAAAGTCACATGACTACCATGTGTTGATGTAACAAGTTCTTCCATTAGCACTATGAAGGCTTTTTGCTCCTAGACCTTGGATGATGGTGATGAGGATTTCCAAAGTGTTTAGGAGGATATGCAGTAGGTTTTGGGATCCCTCTGAGATTGATTCATTCTAGCTAGATGTTGTAGTTAGCCTAGCCTTAATACAAATGCACTTCCCACCTTCCTTTTTTGACATCATGACCCACTTATTGTATCATCTAGTGGATGAGGTTAATATTTGTGGACCGGTTGCCATTAGATGGATGTATCCAGTGGAAAGGTACATGAAAACCTTAAAGACATATGTGCATAATATGGCGAGGTTTGAAGGATCCATGGCTAAAGGATATATAAGAAATGAATGCTTAGGTTTCATAACCGAATACTTGCAAAGGCTTGAGGTTGTGTAGCGTTGAGTTTGAGATGTTGATGAGGAAGAAGGTGATGTTGGGGAAGTACTAGAGGTGGCTGGTGTGAAATTTGTATGTCTTCAACCTTATAGGACCTTGCCCACCAATATGTATTCACCAACATATCCCTAATGTCACCTTGGGTGCAGTAAGTAATAACAATTATGCCTTCCATAATGTCAATAACTAAAGCAGTTTTTCAACTCATTATTTTATCTTTGTTTTTTGGGATGCACTTTTTTTTCTTAAAAGGATCTTTTACAACTACATGTGTAGGAAGTGGATGGATGCACATAGATCAAATTCAAATGCACCCCCCTTTCATTGATTCGGTGAAAAATATGTCCATACACACTCCATGGATGTAAGCAACCTTGATGATGTGGACAAGGTGCTATTATGTAGTAGACTTTGTTGAACAGTGATTCAATATACATTCATGAAGGCATATGGGAATCACTATAGGGTGGAAAACTCAAAGAATAATTTGTTGTCCACATTTGATAGTGGCATTGTTTCAGTATTTGATATGCCAACTAGAGATGTTGATGTTAGAAATGTTTCAATGAACTATGTTGGAGTATTAAAAGACATATTCAGATTGGATTATGGTCCAATGCAAACCCATGTGATTATCTTTAGGTGCGAATGGATCAAATGAAGGGACAATTGAGGCAACCTTGCATATGTGTGAAACAATGTTAGGTTCCTCATGGAAAATTTCCACAAGTTGTCGTTGATGTTTGAGCCTTTCATATTTC
>Ga0209208_10003126_pt1 | contig 23805 bp, 12 predicted proteins | sample S1TSphfallax_3_FD_187694 | JGI IMG/M metagenome (GOLD analysis project Ga0209208, IMG submission 187694) | Host-associated microbial communities from peat moss isolated from Minnesota, USA - S1T2_Fd - Sphagnum fallax MG (SPAdes) (version 2) | ecosystem: Host-associated > Plants > Peat moss >...
TGTACAATGCTAGTAATTAGAAAAAAAAAATCAATTTTGGGCTATGTCTAGTTTAGGTGATATTGAATCTAGTTTGAAACCGGACTCACCTAAGAATTTTTTTTTTGAGAAATGAGGAGTTGGAAGTCTTGAAATGAGAAGAATTGGGTTTGAAACTGGACTGGAGGTTCTAACAAGGATCCCCAAAAATTCCTTGAACCAAAATCTAGGGGGGTTTTTTTTAAATAAAAAAGAAAACTAGAAATGGGATTGAAGGTTTTCTTCAAAATTATGAATCAGACAACAATTGAATATAATAAAGCCATTAGTAAAGTCACCCTCTCTTTCACCCCCTATCCCCTCTTTCAGTATATCCACAAAGTAAGGAAATTTTATTAAATCTCAGTATGAAATGCTGAAACTCAGCATTTCATGCACAAGGTTTGAGAGTAATTATAGTAGAGTCCTACAAGTAGGGAGCATTGAAAATATATATTTAGCAGCAGTGGAGGCTCTCAGGAAAATGGAAACAGGGGATGAAACTCGGTTTTACCACCAAAATTGGTGGAAAAACTAGTTTGTGTCCCAAGTAAGTATTTGGTTTTGTAAAATTTCATTCCCAGTTACGCATTTGATGCCCTATTATGCCAAAACTGGTCGTTTTCGCCCCCTGATCGCTCGACTTTACGGATAGTTTTAATGTAAAGAGTAAATACCTTGGTAGATTTGACATTATAATAATTAAAGTGACAATTATAATCGGAATTGGTTTAAGTGAAATTTGTATAGAGTCCAGTAATGATCATCGTCGTGACGATTCTGAATGTTGTCCACTTGATAATCGTGGAAACATTTCATAACTATTTAACTAATTCATTTCTTTCGTCAACTCCATGTGACAATTATGAAAACATTTTATACTTTTTAACTATCTCACTCCTTTCATTAACCCATTTGCATGGACATGAAAAAATAAATTAAATCGTGTCTTCTCATAATTGGATTTTCATAATATAATTGAATTCAACTCAACAACATTATGAAAAATAAATAAAAATTATTTTTTATTTTGTTATATTTAAATTCAATCAATTTGTATTCAATTCAACCAAATTCAACTCAATTGAAATTTCAATGAAAACACTAATCATGTTAAATTAAAAAAAAGAAAACTACTGTGCTCAATTCAATTGATTTCAATTTTAAATTTTGAATTCAATTCAAATTCAATTATGTTACAGTCATTCAATATTAAATCATTGAAATGGATCTCGATTTTTTTACAAGATTCACTCATCTTTTCCATCAATTCATCACAAGTCATGATGCACATCAACATGGAGCCCAAGTTGTACTATTAGTAAAAAATTCTGTTGAAATTTTTTTAAATAAAATAAAAAATTCAAAGAACCAAATTTTGTGAAAGAAAATGAAAAATCAATCACGAATACTTTTTTTTATCAACAAAGAAAAATTGGAATCTTCAAAATTAATCAATTATTTTATTTAATTGATTATTGGATAGACATGTGGTCGAAATGTTGAAACTTGAAACTTGAATTGAAACAATTTGATTTCAATTCAACCAAATTCAACTCAATTATGGAGTTATATGGTCTTTTTTTTGGTGGCTTTACATAACATTAATTGAAAAGCTTAAAATATTAAGTTTAAATCTAGATTTAATATTAGCTAGCACACACACACACTTAACTCCAAGTTACCATCACTTCTTAACTAGGATGCCACATCATTCACCATGGTAAATAACATTACGTAAATGAATACACCTCAAAATCAAATAATAATAATAATAATAATAATACCAATTTACGAGATATTTAACACTAGGTGTGTGAATTGTGCTAGGTGTCAAAATTGTAATCGAAGGATGTATATTATTTCATCCATGGAGGTGCTCATTTCTCTTTTAATCATCCATCCGTCGGAGCCTTTCTCTTCATTGACCGGGTTTTTCATCCCATCATTTTGTAAAGGGTGTTTATTGATTGGCCAACAAAATGTGTTGGTGCCCTTATGTACGTACGTACTCAAAGAATTCACAATTCAAATTTGAAAACCCAATCCCAACTCCACTTTCACCCTCTTCGAGATGGTCTCTTTTCGTCCATGCAGACGGTTATTATGAAATGTTCATCCAAGTAATGAAGGGTCATGGAATAATAATCATTGGGCCAAGGTCATTTCGTTCCTGACCTGTGGATGAAACATACCATTATATCCATGTACTCCTCAGATTATGGATGTAAAAGTGGCAATTGTGAGTAAGCCGGTTGGATAAGAGTGTGGATGCCCAATAAGAAGGTGACACATCATCAGAATGGGCCCAAAAGTTCTGTTCCAAATTGACGATTTTTTCATTAAGCCATTTGGCAAAATTACTCCAATTGAAAACATTGAGTGCAATCCCTTTCTCCAGGAAAAAAAAAGGGGGGGAAATTGGCCAATAATAATATTTTTAAATGTTCAACAATCCAAGTGAAGAAGGGGAAATATTAAAATATTGGCATAATTTTAAATGTAATAGTCTTGCAAATGGCATTTTGTTTGGCAAAATTTTCCCACATAGGGTGGACAAATGTCTAGCATGGCCTCCCCATCAATATGGTGAAAATTGTGTTTCAAAATCTCGCCGTAATGTCATGCTATAAATGATTATGCCATGCAATGCTCTAGTGCCCATGCATTACCCTTCAACATGTCATGACCTTTAGACATGAAAATGTTGCAAAATATACCAACTAAACCCCTAAACCCTAAACTATTATCTTTAAGGAGATAGTTGTCCCTTTTGAATTATAGCCAACCATTGCATATGCAAAGGCCAATGAAAATGTTGTCTCAAAGAACTTTCCTCAAGAAACAAGTATTTATAATGGATTTTTTATTATAAAAAACTTGATTTGCAATTTGGGATTGATTAGTGTTATTTTCATGGATTCTATTTTATTGTTGGGGTGTTAAGTATTGGAAAACATTCATTGTGCCATTGAGCAAGCCTTTTTTTTCCTAAATTGATATTTTTAGTGACCATTACAAGAGCACCAATTGCAACTTTTTTTTTCATTTGGTTAAATTTAAGATAATGAGGCCAATAGTCCTTGAATTCCACCACTTCAAAGGCACACGATCATTTAGATGTGATAGCAATTTTCTTCGGAGGTATAATATTTCACAATAAATAAGCATCAATTTTTTCTTGAGTTGGTTGTCTCTCTCTCTCTTATGGTGTTCAAATTTTTAAAATGTTTTGGGTCACAAGCATGGCATATGGATGAATGTAAGAAATAATGTTGGCCAAAAAAGGTCTACAATGGCCATTTTCAAATGTGGCACATATCACAAACAATATTTTCCTCGTGGATCCAATGGTCGTAGATGGGCAATAATTGTGTTAAATTTTCAATGAATAATAACGTTTTGAATGTAAATGGGTCTTGGACATTGCTTTGTTTTGTTCTTGTGTAAACAAAACTCAATATTATATTACTTAACAACAACATTTTAACAATAATAAATACTTGTGCTAATGTTAATTTTGGTAGTGTGTTATTGGGTTTGATAAAAGTTTATAAATATCGACACATAGGTATCTTGAATTGTGCATGGATTGTCTTGGTGCCTAGTGAGTGTAAATACTATTGGGTCAAATGGTTTGTTTTAATTATTTTATGAAGAATGACTTGCCAATTTTAAGAATGCCTTTTAGAAACTTGATTCATGTCATTGACTTACTAAGGTCGTCAAATATAAGTTGTTATTTTGCTATAGTGTTATCACAAACTTCCTATATCACAATTTGATAATAGTAATTGTGTGAAATCTAGTTCATATTATTTAAACATAGATGTCATTTGTCTAAAACATTTACAAAGCACATATAACTAAGTTGAAATATTTTCATCCACATTAAAATCTTGCATCCTACTTAATATGCAAAGAAATCCATTATACAATGTTTGGAAATTTTAATGTATCAAATTTTTATTAACAATGTGTAGATGATTTCTCCACTCAAGTTTGAATAGTTGGTTTTGATGAGAGTTTGAAGGCTCAATGAACTTGTGTTTAAATTCATCATATTTAGCAGGCACATATTCCATGATTTCATTTGTTAATCTATTAACACCATCTTAACAAATCTATATGATTATATGACAATACAAAGTTAGTGCATGTTGGACCTCATATTGACAAACATGTTGTTTGACACATCCAAGAATATCATTTTTGCAAAATACCTTTTTGTTAAAAAAAGCCCATATTCTTGTGTGGAATAAATAGGCACATTCAACAAGGCAATCTTTTCTATGATAATTGTTCATTTAGTGATGATATTACATATTCAACATCACATATATCAATCCATTGGAGCTCAAAGGATTCATTTGAAATTAGGTTTAGAAATAAATGAAATGGTCATAGGTTGTCAACAATGGACATAAAATCACATTGTTGGGAACAATGCCAATTTTTGGGGAACCAAGTCATTTCTTATAGGTATGTTGAATGTGATAATATGTTCAATTGAATCTTCATATGATATTGATGGACTTTTTTGTTTCAATAAGTTAATATCTTTTTAAAAACATGTTTGTGACATATAGATTCATCAATTGGATAGCTCAATGAACATCATTATACAAAATTAATAAGTATGGTTTGAATAACCTGAATGCAATAAAAAAATAATTGCATTCAATATCTAAAATACTTATGTATTGAATTTTTTCCATCATATGCTCCATTCCCCTATAGGAAGAGGAACATGGCTACCTCTAAAGTCATCTTGAACTTGCATGGTTAGGTAGCACGTTTTTGACATTTCAAAAAATCCATTATCTACACTAGCTAAAATTCTTGTGATTATAATAATTATCAAATCATAAATATTATAGTGTTCCCCTATTTGTTTTTAGAATTATTAATAAACCACTTCATAATATGACTATACATGTGATTGGTTCAAAATATGTGAAAGCATGAATATTTCAATGTGAATTGGACTATAAAAATAAATAAATATGAAAATCATGTTATTTAAAAAATCTAAAGATTAAATTTCTTGTATTGAAAAAATTTCAATGCATTTCAGTCTTAAATTTCCCATTTGATGGTGGCCTAATTTTTTACTTATTTTTTGCATTACTATGACATACTTTTTAGTTCACATTTTTCATTATCTCTATGTGATAAATGTAATGTCATCATTTCAAAAGTCCATTATGTGTCCACTTTTTAAAAATTCATCCATATTTTAAAATATGATTCCTAATAAAGTCTATTGCAAGATGTATAACTAAAAAAATTAGAATGTTAATGTTGAATATGGTTTTGCCTTTTAAATTCATGTAAAAAACTTATGAATATGACAATCTAAATGATCCCCTAACTATGTTTTAGCCTTTCAAGTGATTATATAAAGTTGTGCCATACACTTAATCTTTTTAATTTGTTATTTATTTGGTTGATCAAATTTCCTATGTAAAAATAGCTTTTATTCTTTGGACTAAAAAGTTTGAGGTTGATCAAAATTGACAAGCATTCCATAGTGCTTGCATTCTCATCCTTGTTGCCAATTTTATAATTTTATGGTTGACTTTATAATTGATTTAGCAATCTCAATCAATAAGACACATACACTCGTGTTTTGTTGTTTTGCTTCTCCAAATTTGTCTTGTATAAGTTGAACCAAGAATCTTTTGTGTAGTTTTCTTTAATAAAGGAATTTATCATCTATCAAGTTTTCAAAAAAAGGTTTCTTCATCAAGAAACTCATCAATTGAAAGGATATGGTTTTTCAACAAACTATTTGCCTTCAAACAAAACCATATTTCTTTGTTCATCAAAACCTAGAAATTATATATGTCCAAAATGACAATAGTTGGACCTTATAAACACCTATGTGCCTTCAACAAATCTTTGATGTAGTCTAGGGTGTGATAGAGAATGTAAGGAGTTTGATGTGTAATTGTATCAATGTCATGGTGGCACATTGTGTAATAATATTTTTATAGTTACCTCCAAATGTTGTATGATTAACCATTAAAATGTTGGCAATTTTCTTTACATGTACAACCTCTTGTTGAAATATCCTTTGGATTGAATATATTCTAAATTGTTCTTAAGGTATATGAAAAATTATGTAATCTAGTGATGCCACATACTGCACATGTTTGCATATTTGAAAAAACCAAAGAAAAAGTTTAGTTGAATTCTTTGTCAAATCTAGAGGCGGTTTCCCAACTAATGGCATAGGCTTTGGAGTCAAAAAAAATATATATTCAAATATGGGTCTTTAACCTACATGGTATTCATAATACCATAATTAGGCCTCATTTACATCAAAAGGTAATATAAAAATATTAAATAGGCCTTTAGAAACTCACCTTTTAATATGGCATGTTTGCAAATGAGTAATCTTTGGAGTTGCATTTTCATGTTGCTTTTGTCCTCATTGAAAATTTTGTTAAAATTGGGGCACAATTATGGATAATAAAAAAAATGGGTTGTTTTTATATTAAACACTCACTTATGTATTCAATGATGTGGGATCTTGCAAAACCATTAACAATATTAAATGATTGGCACACTAGTTTTACTAACATGGTCTTAAGGAAGTAAGATAATGACACACACTAGCAAAAGTTTTAAAAAAATGTTATGAGCCAACCTTTGCAATATGTCTTGTGTAATCCCCAAATTCATAACTTGAATAAATAAAATTTTGTACATAAATATTTTCCATCAATTTTGAACAAAGAACAATTAAGCTAAAATGAGCTTTTGAGATTTCTGAATTTTCAAAAGGATTAATGAACATTTGTCTATGGTAATGAAAACTCACACCTAGTAATTAACCTAACACATGTACAATCTTTGGCAAATGTTGTGGGGTATCTTTGCACAATAATAACATTCCTTTAATTACCTACACCCAATAATGCAATCTAAAACACAAACACATTCTTAATGTTAATTTTAAAAAATAAAAAATCTTAATCTAGTAAGGTATCTCCATAAATAATGGTTTAAAAAAATTACATCATTATAAATAAATAAATAATTCCATATTATGTAATAGTAAATGGTCCATAACAAATTGACACAATGCACATGTGACATCATATTATACATATTTTTTGAACAACCCAATTTGAAAGAGGAATGTACAAAGATTTCACATTCAAATGATGAACTACATAGTTTAAAGTGCCCATGATAAAATTCATATAAAATAATAAGACACGTTCAATGTAATTGCAATCCATACCTCTATTAAGATGTTATGTTGAATTAGCTCATTGCCAAATTGACTAGATAGCTTTAGTGTCCTAGCTAAACACAAAAATCAATGCCTTCTATGCAACATCTCACTCTAATACCTCTTTTGGTGCACAAATATCAAGCCAAGCTTCAAAATCCCACTAGTATCCAACATTAGATATCACATTACATTAAATGATTCATCAATTTTGTTGTGAATAATTTGTATAATCTTGGTGAAAATTCACACTTGTAAATAATAACTAGCCTAATGCATCTACAATCTTGAGGAAATGTTGTGGGGGCATGTATGCTACAAACTAAACTCTACCAAGTGAATCTAACAAGCAAACAATTGGAATAAAACTTTAAGGCATTCATCTTTATTTTTGGTTGATTCTAACAAAATCGTTGTCTCCAAACCAAATTCCAATGCCTAACCAAATCCAATAAAATCACCCTTCGACAAGAAAGCCTCGACAAGTTGCAAGTTAATAGTATATGCCCAAAGTCATGATGAGTCACTATTGAATTCAACAAATCAGCAATGTAACACCCCAAACAAGAAAACCTATTAATGATTTAAAATCCAAACGTGCAAAAAAATTATGTTGACCAAAATCCATCTTGTAGAAACATGCTCTTAAAGGGTCAAACTACAATATCAAAATGTCCAAAATAAAACTAGAATAAAATTAAAGTACAAATCATTAATTGTTTTAATCTTGCAACCCAAACCTACCAAGAACCCAAATTCAATACTAACAAATTATGCATCCAATGAACAAGGAAATCAATTACAAGAGTAGTTACATTCACAAAAATGAAATGGAAACATCTCCACATGAAACTTGGTGTACATGATATTATTGGTGTCCTTAAGAAGAATAATGGAAATCCAAATTCAAGTTTGGACTTCAATGATTAACAAGAAAGACACCAAATTTGACAAATTACTTTGAAACACTTCACAACCACGAGGATGCAACATGTTCTCTCTTGCTCATTAGCCAATTGCCAAAGACCTTCACTTATGTCCTCCATTGCACAACAAACTTGTAGAACTTGACCTAGGCTTCAATTCCACCAAATTGTCAAAAGTGCATCATCAAGAAATTCTCATCTCCAAACATTGTACATTACACTTCACCATTATCTTTCCAACAACCAAGTCTCCACCTAGTTTGTCTCCATGGTCTTTCCTTCACTTTATCTCAATGTTTCCAATGTTTGTCACTATACATCACTGAAAATTAAAGATGAACACAAATTTGGAATAGATTTTTTGATGCCTCCCAAATCAACAATCACAAGCTCCTTGGTCTCACAACCTAAACCTACCAAGAACTCAACAAGTGGATGGGTAGACCCCAAAATTACACAAGGGTGTCCTTAAGTTAGGGCAATAATAATGTCAAATCATTTGGATTTGTTTGCATGGCAAAGTGGGGATTGAAAAACTAGCTTCCAATCTCAACAAAACACATGCCCTACTGATTCCAATTTAAACAAAACCCAAATTCTATCAATCCATGAACCAAAACCCATATGCATTTAGTGGATTATTTTGTGAAACAACTATTTTGTGTTACATATGCACAAATATTCCCTTACATCAATGCCTTCTCAAACATCTACTTGGCAACTTTACCAAAATTAATTGAACAATAAACCTCATGGAATGGCAATCCAAAATAATATGTTTAATTTATTTATTGTGTTACAAATTATGCATACATTAACAACTAAAGTATTGTTTAAATAGACAACTGAGCAATCATTGGATGATAGTATAGTTAAACAATTCAAAGTTGGCAAAAAAATGTTTGGAAAAGACAAAAGCTCCAAATGTTCAAAGTATGAAAATTCATTTAGCAATGCTTGACACATAAGGAAAAATATTAAAATCTTTTGTAAGTTGTCTAACTTCCTATCCAATTAAAATCAAATTATTACAAGATTTGTATTCAACATATGTTCTAGAATTTAGGATGTTGCGCCCATTTTCGCTATTTTCAAATGTGAATCATTTTCTTTGATTTTTAAGAATGATTTAAATGATCTTTGGAACCCCATAGGACTATTAACTATTGCCTCCATCTCCTCTCCATATGTGATACTTTCTACCATTGGAGTGTAGCCAAAATGGATCCACAACTTGCCTTGAGTGTTGTAATACAAGAGTAAGACAATCAATGAGATGCAAAAATAAATCACATGATGAAGGACAATCATGAACTTGGATTTGGATTTTGCAAAATCCAAGTCGACATCAACTTCCAAGTTCAAATCAACCACACTTTTAACTCAGAAATCAACAACTTGTAATGCCCTCTAATGTCAAATAGATTAGACAAATCATGTGAAACTTGATCAATGTTTTGTGCAAGAACTTCTTTTGTACTTAACTTGTCCAAGTAAACCCTTGAATTATCAATGAGAATGGTTTTTGCCACTGCATGATTGCTCGGTTACAAATTCACAATACCTTTCCAAAGTTTGGGAACATGGAGTAGGTGTAAGAGGCCTCTTGTAGCCACAAGGTGCCTCCTATTAATGTGTGTATAAGGTGCAAATTGTCTCCATGTGGAGCTTGTGCATTATCAGCATGGATCTTGATCAAGCTCATTAGCATATGGCACCAGTAAATGTGCAGGGAGACTCCTGGGGTGGCAGTTGATCTATGGGCCTTTGTACTTGTTGACTACCCATCTTCATTTCCTTCTTCAACTCCAAAGACTTGCATGGACTTTGTCTAATACATAAAGCTGCACCTTGCATTCCAGGTGATATGCTCCTTCAGGGTTTGCATTCTATGAGGAAACCGTCAACATTATGGTTGATTTTGATGGGCTCAAAGCAGAGGAGAGAGAAGACTGAAGGAGTTCAGCTTTTATCAAAAAAATTTGATCTTACGTGGCTGATTGCTGGAAAAGCATATCACAGTTTGAACTGGACAAATTCAGCTGAGGATAATCTCCCTTCATTTGGGAAAAAACCTAAAGAAAAAAAACATCCTAGATTGTTGTCTCTATTGCTATAGAGAGCAAAATCACATTGTCAAGTGGAAGGTAATTATGGACTCTGGTGTTGGCTACCTTGAGCGTTTACTAGGTATTAGCTACCTTGTGCCTTTATACCATCAGGCAGAAGGTAGCAAATGCCTCACATACTTGAGATTGCAACCTACCTACCTACCTACCTACCTACCTACCTTCCTCTTTAGCTAGTTTTAGCTACTTTCTTACCTATTTTGAGGAGGTTGATAGTTTCATGTTTGTGTCAGTATTACCAGACTCAAAACATCCTTTGCTTGAAGAATTTGCAAAGTAATTTACCTACCCTGTGCCCACAAAATCGGTCTCTAGTTCTACCTCAACCATTAAACCACAGTTTCCTCATGCACTGTAAAAGATACACCAACAAAAAACTGAAAGAAAGTGCGGGAGAGTGGTACAGTCAAACCACTTACAAACAGCTTAACCCGAATGCTCATAACTCTCACCACAAGACTGACAAACTCCATTTGAGCAAGAGCTTGTGATGAGATAAGTATTTACAATCACTTTACTATTATTTGCTTCTCTTCTAAACACTAGTGGTGGCAATGCACAGCCCAAATGAATATCATCTCTTCATAGCTTCCAGTTTGTGTGTATTGCAATAATAGTCCACAAAAGACTTTCAAAGAGCCTGCTGCTCCCCAAGCTGAGCAAAACAGCCTGTTCCATGCCTTCCCAGAAATCCTTCCTGATGTCCCAACCCTGAGAAACCATCTCTGAAGAATGGTTTCTGTTGCACTCTCTGCTTTGACTTCCTTTGAAACATGGATTGGCATCTGTGAGAAAGCAAGAGTAAAAAAGTAGGCTAATGGTTTACAAAACTTCATCCTCCTTGCCCATGAACAGTCTCAAGACAGCTCTTAACTAGAAGGAAGTCCTTTCCAGTACTTGTCTACTAATAAATCCGCTTCCAGTGCTACTGCTTGCAATTCTGAGATTGTCCAATGCTCAAATTCTTAATGGTAGTCGGCCATTGAAGATATCAAATTTCCAAACAAATAAAGGACCTCTGCTGTTGTCATCCAGTCTTATCACATCTGTGGGGAAGACAAGTGAGCTCTTCTCCCCTCCACTTTTCGTCCACTGTATCCGAACTTGACAAGAAAACTCAGCTGCATCCACCGGGGGTTGCTCACCAGCACAAATGAATGAGACATTTCCAGCTATTTGATTTTCTGAATAAGCTTCTGATTCCCTGCTCCCTCCAACCATGGAGCTTAACCAGCTACATTCAGGCCGTCCTACCATGTGTTTGTATGCTGTGTTAACCCATTGTACTTTGTGTCTGAAATCAGTGATTATAGTGGGCAACTGCAGCTTCTCAAGCTGATCCTGGAAAGCCTCCACTGTTCCCATCATGGGAGATGCAAGTGGATTGACCTTGGTTATACACTCTAGACAAATCAGGGACTCAACAGCTTTGATAGTTTTTGGAGCAATAACCTTGTGGGGTGACAGACCTAATGAGAGGTCCCCTTCATAGACAACACCATCCTTTGGAACCATCGATGCATCAAATGACACTGTTCTTGAGTCATAAGAATGTTCATGAGATTGGGCTTGCGACAATTTCCATTCTCCCAACTGTCTGCTCTCAGCAAAACATGGACCAACCTCTTGGAATATGAATTTCTTCAAGAAACCCCATAGCAGAGCCTTACACTTGGCAGCATGGTATGGAGGCTGAAACATCAGAACTGCTAGTTGAGTTGGAATCCCCAGTGGATCAATATGTGGACCTGCAGACTGCACCAGGGAAAAGCACAGACAGAGTCCATTAGAGTCTTCATGACCAGGAACATCCTTGACAGCTTACAAGAGGAGACTTTGAAAGGAATGTCAAGGTTCCTCTCTCTTTCATAATGGAGACAGTTTCAGATTCGGATGTGAATATGAAAGTGTCTCTCAGCTGAACTCATGCACTCTGTACATAAGCACCACTTTTCTGTATCCCTCTGCAAGTACCCATTAAAGAAACCAAGACTACTTTCACCATAGTATTAGCACTGCGATGTTATGACTGGTGAAGCCAGCACCAGTAGGTCAATTAAGTGTAAAGCCATTTCTGGTGGTAGAAGATACATGAAAAGGAAATGGCTTTGGAACAGCAGCAGAGTGGCAAAACAATGGAAGCCCTTCAATAGCAGAAACTCATGCAACCTTTGGACTCTAGATCCAGTGCAGAAGGGAGAGGAGTTATTTTCCTCATGTGTAAAGAGAAACAGAAAGGGAACACAGGCCTGCACAGAGAGAATGCTCGGGCACAGAGAGAATGCAAGAGAATGTTCATGCTCTCTCTAGGAACGAGGGAATGAGAGCAGGTGGGTGGGTGAGAGAGTTCTTAAGACCAAACTCACCTGCATCTTGCCACTTGTTTTCTCAGTAGCTGCTCTCTGGAATGCAGAATTGGACCACAGAATCCTGTTTTGTTCATCTGTGAGCATCACAGCATCAGATGAGGTTGCGTACACATGATCCAGATAGTACGAGTCCACCACTGGTTCAGTGAGAGCCTGCTGCTGCCTGTCACTCCCTGCTACTGCTCCTGCCACTGGCAAGTGTTGTATTATGGCATGAGGAGGAGGAGAAGGAGTTTGAGTCCTCTGACCACCGCTCACCTGCTCCACAAAGTCCCTAGCAGCCACAGGCCTGAAACAATTGTCTGTCAAGAGCATGCTATCAGATTTCCTCCTAAGGTTTGTAAGCTCTTTGTTGCCACCACCTGTGGTTGAATCCCTGCATTCTTCTTCCTGATCCGCCAGCCACTCTCCTCTACTGAACATGGTCAGACTGGTATCCGCATCAGCAGTGGCAGCTTGGTGGTGGTTCCTTACACCCTCGACATTCCAATCCACACTGGAACCACCATACCTGTAAGAGCTTGGAAAGCAAGATTTGGACTTGGCATGCGAAGAAGGACTAGGGAAGGAGGAGTCAGATGGTGATGAGGGCCCTTCTGGATGTATTGGAGCATCTGGTAGCAAAGAGAGGGTTACAAGATTTGTTGTTGTCCCCCTGCTCTCTGCAACATCTTCACCTGAGCAGACCTCACTCTCAGCACCGTAAGAGGCAGAAGCATATGGCAGAGGCATGAAAGCAGCAGCAGCACCACCTCTGAGAGACGACTCGTTGGACTTTATCACTAACGTGCTGCAACCACCGGTGTCTCTAGAAGGAAGCGATGACTGATGATTTTGCTGCTGCTGCATCATCCCTTGCTCAGCAGGCATTGTTGTTCCTTGCGCTGGTCCTGCTATTGCTGCCGGTAGAGACCCCTTGAGTATCTCCCCAGCAAAGCTCTGCCCTGAGAAACCACCAAACCGCTGATTCGACATCCCGCTCCCACTTACCTCTCCCAAGAAAACTGGCGAGTTTGCAGCCGCCGCTCGTTCCATGAAAGCCGCATCCTCTGTTTCTCGCAACGGTATCATCTCCTGCTGCAAAAGGAGGCTCGGTGCTGCTACAGCGTTCCAACTGCTGCTTCCAGGGAAGCCAAGCTTCACCAAACTGTTATCCCTCGCTGCGACTCCGTAGCTTTTGCTGCTCTCATTGTTGTTGTTGACGAGCGATCTAGTGACGAAGTAGGACGATTGCCGGCTGCTGCGGTCCGAGCTTTCGTTGAATCTCTGCAGGCCGCCAGGGCCAAAGACGGGCGCCACGCTCTCACTAAGAATTGGCGTCAGTCCGACTGCGACCTCCTTGCAGACGACGTTGTTTTGGGGAAGAGGAGAAGGATTAGGTTCTCTTCGTTTAGACCTGGGTGTTGTTCCCCCTGGCGTCGTCGTCGTCGTCGTCGTCTTGCAGCTGGATCTGCTTCCTGCCGCTGCTGCACCACTACTACGGCCCTTATTCTCACTGGCGGTGATGGAAGCTTTCTTCGCGTTGATTGTCGATGCTGATGTCGAGGAATCTGTCTGCTGCGGCTGCGGCCGTTTGCGTGATCTCCGGCTCCCCCCTCCTCCTCCTTTGCTGGAGCCCTTGTCCAAGGAGAGCGAGGAAGAAGTCTGCGGATCTGACGGGTCTGTTGTACTAGTGCCGCCCTCGGAGGGCTTGGGAGCGAGCGGCTTCGGTGCGATGGGACGGTACCTTGACATAATATGCTCAGTCTTGGACGCAAATGTGGGAGTACCTGCGTACATTGCGATACAGCAGCAGCCGCCTTGATCGCCCCGACTCATCAGCCTCGCTACCCTACCTCTCTCTATGTCCTACCTTTCTCATCTCCCTGTAAGTCGATCCCCCTCCCTTGGCCTCCTTTCCGTCCTCTAGATGCTTTTGACATGCACCCCGCTCGCTCACACAGTGCTCAACGACCAAAAGAATCTGAAACCTCAAGGCATCGGCCAACAGCTACGTCTTCTTCTGCTCTCAGAGCGCATCAAGCAGTAGGAACAACGTCTTCTGGAAGAACGAACTTACGGTGAAGGAATACAAGAAGGCGACGGCGGTCGCGAAAAACACGAGCGACTCACCACATGCGCTGACGTCGTTCGCATCAGGCCCAACTGCTACTGCCAAAGATACAAACAACCGGAAAATTTCGACCACTAGCTCCCCGCCGTCACTTCCTCCGCCTCTTACTCCTCCCACCTCCTCACAACGTCAACAGAAATGAAAACTCTCCACACTCAGCCATATCCTGTGAGAACCAAAACATACACACACATACGACAGCAGCAGCGGCCTACTCGCGATCACCGTTACTACCGTCGCCCTGGAATTGTTGAATGCGCAAAACGGAGACGAAGAAAACAACGACCGAAATATTCTCAACGTCCTCAAGGCCGACCAAAAACAACATCAATCGAAACTAGAAGGCCAAAAGAAAAAGACATACATGGTTGCAGGAACTAAAGAAGCAAGACGATCAAGCGCTATCGCAGCAAAAGAGCGGACCGCAAGCGCAAGAAACAACAAAACAGAACCCACCGCAAACGAGCAACTCTCGCGCCCGCACGCAAACAAACGAGAGGGAGAGAGCGAGAGAGAGATCGCCATCGTCTTACTAGTAAGTTTAACTAGTGACAGTAAAACTGTAAAACCTGTTGGACGTTTACTAACTAGTAACAGGAAAATGAAAAAAGTGTTGTGCGTTTTACTATAACTAGTAACAGTAAAAGTAAAATTGTTGTGCGTTTTACCATAACTAGTAACAGTAAAGTGAAAATTGTTACGTAAAACTTGTTGGGGACGTTTATTAACTAGTGGCAGTAAAATGTAAACTTTTTTTTCTTACTTTCGCCCCCAGAGTAGAAAGTTAAGGTGAGAAGTAGTAAATCCGCGTCTCGTCATTCAGTCAGTAGGTAGTAATCTGCAAGCAGATTGTAGCGACCATTAGAATTCGTCCACGTGTTAGGTCCACAAGCTTCCATTCGGAATCAGCCAATAGGGAGGCGTTTTTGTGTTTTTAAGTCTTAGATTTCGTGACGTCCATTCGCCGCTCACAGTGGGGGGGCCCACGGGCTTGGCCTATCCGCGGGCCAATCGAGGTGCCGAATCTTCTGGGTTGTAGATCTCCGCCATTGAATGGACCCCACGTCACCCTATCTGCGTCCTCACACTCTAGATCATCACCTCAGTGGTTCAGGACGTGGAAATGATTCCGGGACCTACTAGGTACTTACTACTTACTAACTGTTTAGGTTAACACTAACTGTCTAATTGAATCACAGGTTATAACTTATAACCTGCTCATGGCATTTGATACCCGTGCCGGACATTCACCTTCTTCTTTAGTTCCCATTTTCTTTGATTGCAAAGTAAGCACTTGGAGAAATTTCTTACCTTAGTTGGAGTGCATTTTACATTCACGAAGATTTGGATCTGATCCTACACCTACTATTTAGGGGCAGGAGGGAACTTATGGCTACTTATAGGTCTAAGGTCCTTTCCATTCTTAAATTATAGTAGGTCTAAGATCTCCCTTGCACTTATCATAAGTTGATATACGAAATATGTTTAGGCTTATGATAAGGTTCACCTTATGCTTTATGTGGGTGAGGCCAATGGGCAAGGGACATCCCCAAAATGTGGGGTTCAATTCAACTACCATTTCATCATAGGCCTCTTATTTGCCTTACATGTAAACATATTTATGAAAAGGAAATCCTTTCCTATACCAACTAGCTTCAAATCCATAAAGCATCGACATAATTTTTGTAATGTGTTTGGAGAGCACATTATCAAGCAAATTCTATCCCTCACAAATAATGAAGTGTTTCCAAATACAAACCACTTGCTTTGGCAAGCATTTGGCTTTCAAAACGTCCCATTTCTTCTTCTTTTTCCCATGATACCTCTAGGAATATAAATAAATAAAGAAAATCTTGCCAATGGCGAATGCAAAGGTAGCGCATTCGAATCAAGGCATTCTTGAAATAAGCACATGTCCACTCCACCAAACCTTAGACCCTAAACCCATTTCAAGAAGGCCTCATTTCAAAAGTTGTTATGTGATTGGATAGGAAGGCAGTCGGATATTGTTTTCATGTGAACACGGCAAGTTTTTAGGGTTATATTTTTTTGTTTTCAATGGCCTTTAACTTTCTACATGTTAATGATGGAAATTATTCTGTCATTGTTTGTTACTTGCAACAAATATTGTTTCAAAAAAACTTGTGAACATGGGTAGTAAGTCTTGTTTGTTTAAGTGTTATGTAAAATAGATTAGCACCGAACTATGGATGGTTGAGGAAGCTGTGGCATTGAATGGAGGTTTACATAATAAGACAGTGGAAGGCAGGATAAAAAGGAAATTCAAGATCAATGCAAGTAATTTTTTCTTCTTTCTTCATCAATTTTAGGTGAAAGTAGTTTGGGTTTGTTGAGATTAATAGTTGTTGTATTTGATTTCCGTTATGCTAATGACTACATTATGGCAAGTAATATGTACTTGTTAAGAATAGGTTCTATAAGGGGTTGATGCTGAAGACTAATGAGGAAAAGAAAGAAATCTAAGCTGTAATAAAAAAAGGGCATGTAGAAGGATGAGTATGCATTTTGAATGGGGAACTTTGTTGAATATCTCTTTAGTCCATGTAGTAGGGTAGGTATCAGAATCAATGCCAGAAATCTCAGTGGGGTATCCTTGGGTTGGGCAAAATGGGAGAAAAGTAGATAGAAATGGGAAGTTAATAAAAATATATCCGTAGCCAATATCTGCACAAAAATTTGTCTTTCCTAAATGGTTTTAAGTCAACTTGGTATACGTTATTCATACATTGGTTCAGACATGGAAATCAAGATGTTTCTAAAACTAAGTTTTATCATATAAAGAATTTAATTGTTCTTCTACATTGTTGCATTTGTAGGAGAAGGGTTAGCAATTCATATGGACTCACTGAACACTAAGGGTTTTGACCTCAAACTATACCTCAGTAGATTTTTAATTTATAAGTTATGGATTTATATTAGGCAACAAATTATCTGTTGTCATTGTAACAAGTTAGTGAAAGATCACCAGATATGTGCCAGTTGTCAATTCACACACAAAATATTGAATCTTGTTATGACAAATCAGTAGCACCAAGGGAAATTCTATTAGCACCTAGTTTGTAGTTTTAAGAATGTAAGTTGTTGGAATTGATTCCCAAGATTTGTGCTTCTATTATGAGTCATTTGTGCCCAAGAAGTTTTTTTTATTCACCCTTTGTTTTAGGTTATAGTTACACTATATTTTCATGGGTTCACTTTCATTCTTTTATTTAGTGCATGTGTAGGTGTAATGTTCACTTTGATACCCACTACATGTTTTGCACCCTTAAATGAATGTCACGATAACAATAAGCCTCAAATTTTATGTATATCTTGCATGCCTATGAAGTTCATATCATGCCTACACAAAGGCATCAATACGATTAAATTCAAAATTGTAGCTTTGATATTAATTAATTCTTTTAACTTGTGAATAGTTATATGTTTTCTTATGATACTTTTGGAGTATTAAAGTGCTATGAAGGGGGGAGAGATTGAACCTTGATCCATAAAGATTCTACCCATTGTAACCCAATCGTACTTACACAAATAAACTATATTAAACCAAATATGTTGACAACTTATATAAAAAATCATAGATTGTATCATTTAAAAACAAAGGTCATATTTCCTAATGTGTTTAAGCATCAACATCATGGTGCACCCTTGGAGAATTTTATTAGTCCTTGATGGAATCCTCTATAAGAATGTTTGCAAAATATAATCGTGTTGATAATGCATGTGAACAACAAAGTCCATGGAAGAGTGGTCAATTTGTATTTGAAAATTTAAAAAGGAAAAACATCATTCATTTTCCACAATCTTCAACAACATTATAATTGGAAGTTCATGAAGCTTTAAATACTTTCAAAATCAATGTTGCAACAAGGAAATGAATGATAAATCAACTCACAACATAATCATAAAATTATGATTGTTTTAAATGTTTATTTTGAATGTCTAACTATTATCATCATGTGGTTGGTGTTTGTTAACACCTTGTCAAAAACAAAGTAGTGGATTTTCAAGAAAGATTAAATGTGTGACAATTAATTGTGTTCTATTTCAAGGGTTAACCAACTCAACATTCAAGGTTCATTATGTTATTTATGTATAAAAATTTCACAAATGTAAATGAAAACATTAAGAAATGAAGGTGTTGAAAAGGACATAATGTTTTGTGTAAATCCAAAAATTACAAACATGAATACATGTGATTTCACACTAAGTTGTACCACAAAAGATTAAATTCGGTAATCCATTAATAAATTTGATTAGTTGTTATTTAAAATCATAATTGAAATATCTAGAATAAAAAATCAAATTTATTTTTTCTTTGCATTCATTTATTCAAATGAATCAATCACATAAATGAAAAGGAATAGGAATTTCTTTATTAAATTACTCCTTAACCATCATGATGGATGTAATTTTTCCTTTTAATAATGTCATTTATGAACATCTTAGGATAGCCATAATTTGAAAAAAAAATTGAAGATTAAGTTTGTAACATTGCAATTCACCTTGTGTTGTATTTCATTACAAAAATTAACTTTCTTATACCCATTTGGAACCTAATAAAAAATCATTTTGTAAACTACAACAATCGTGACATCTTATTTGGTACACACTTGAAAATGTTGATACATGCTAAGCAATGGTCAACTTAGAAGTGGGAATAAGACAATATTAGTGTTGAGTGATAGTAAGGCATCAAGTTTGATGACAAAAGCCCTCTCAAGTTGTAAAATGATAGGCAAGCCTTAATCATGGACCCTTGGATTCAAGTATAATGGACATTCTTAATTGTGTCAAATTAACTAGTCTTGGTGGCCCTACCCATTGTGGGTTCGTCATGTTGGAAAAGTTTTCTAGAAACAAAATGGATATGGTTTAAATTGTTATGAAAACCAATTTAAGTTCATGTTGTAGTTTGACTGAATGTTTTTTCGTTTGGTTTAAAACACTAGGAGAAATAAGTAGTGACTTGTTCATGGATAGGCATATACTAGTCTAATATGATTGTTGAATCAAGTAATTGATGTACTACATGACTATAATTTTATTTGGCAATTACAATGTTTAACAATAATAATTGGCACGGTTGTGGTTCTCAAGAATGCTAAAATTTTAAAAGGGAAATAAAGCATCACGTGTAGGCAAGATGATTCCTAATGTTTGATCAAGTTTATACCCAATTCTTTCTTTGTTGTTTCACTTTCTTTTGTCACCATATTCACTTGTTTTCATTTCTCATGAGCATATTGAATTGATGTTTCAATTTCTGTTGAATTGATTTCTCGATTTTTTTATTATATTTGTTTCAAATTTCATGATCATATTGAATTATTATTGTTTCAATTTCTCGTAGAATGAATGTTTTGATTCTTCATGACCATATTGAATTATTATTTTCTCAAATTTTTGTTAAATTAATATTTTAATTCCTTGTGATTATATCACTAGAAGAAAACCCCACTTTGAAACTTGTCTTAAATGACCAAAAATGTTGTTTACAATTATTTTGGAAATGTAAATTACATTTTTAATTGCCTAAAACACGTCACAAAATGGAGTTTTTCTTCTAATCTATTGAATTGTTGTCTTAATTTCTTATTAAATTTTTGAAATTTGAATTCCTTATGACCATATTGAATTGTTGTTTCAATTTATCTTTTAATTGGTGTTTCAATTCTTATGATCATGTTCAATTATTTTTTTGATTCCCACATAAAAAACACAAACACACATTCAAAGATTTCATAACATAAATACCATGGACATGAAAAAATACATAATATGAAAAGAGTTCATATTGGTGAAAAGATATTAATTAATTAGACTTGGAATAGGTAGGTGTGAACAACAAAAACAAATAGACATGCAACATTTATTTTGTAGTTCAAACATTCAGGACAACTTCACAAACTGCCCAAATCCCTAGAGAAAGTATGCAACTTTGTAAAGCCATTGTTTGTCTACCATAACATAGGGCAGTAACACTTCGGAAGGTTAATGCATCTTGGAAGAGCAAGATTCGGTTTGCAAACTTGCAAACAATGAAAAAAAACATAAAACCCCTTGTTAAAAATTCAAGATGTAAGACAACACAAAAAACACAAAAGAAAAAGAAATAGAATGAACAATTTTTTCTAAAAAACTACTAAAAAAAAAAGTTGAACAAAAAATGTAAAAAAAAAAAAAAAAAAAAAAAAAAAAAAAAAAAAAAAAAAAAAAAAATTTTTTAAAAAAAAAAAAAAAAAAAAAAATAGAAAAAAAAATGTAAAAAAAAAAAAAAAAAAAACAAGAAACATACCTTGTCTTCACAAATGTGTTTAATTTTTTGGGTTTCAATCCAAAATTTATGCATGTTTGCTCCCAAGCTTGCCTTCCCTTCCCTGATTTTTTCGGCCAAGTGCCAAGTAATACATCTTAAGATATCAACTTCTGCATTTTTTATAGACGACGTGGCTAGTCCCTAAGCCATTTTTCGTCTATTGTTGCATACTAGTAGACCTTGGATAAGGCATGTCTAAAGCAAGAACCATGAAATGGTTCCAACATGCCCAAAGTCTTACACAACACCACAAAAATAGGAATTGTTGCACAATATTACAAATTAGCCCCCTCGTCCTTCACATATGCAAGAATCTTATTAGCAAGGGAAAACATGTCAAAAATTTCATGTAGTTTGGGAACCATGGTTACACTATTGTTGGTAATGGCCTCAAATAAGTTAATTGTCACATGTTTAGGTTCCTAGTTGCTAAACTAAAAGTTGACAACCATAGCAAACACATCATGTGTTCCTACAAACTTCCACAAATCAAAAGTGCATGTGGTAGACATGCAGCTAGTTAATGCAAGTTACACATATGCAACCAAAGTCTTTTCCACCAAAGCTGGCAAAATCTTATCCACAAAAACTTTTTTTGATGGGAAGACCACCCTAAGCCATAACTTGTAAGCCATATGATGCAACCAAACAGATTCAACTGTCCTCATGGGCAAAAATTGCAATTGGGGTAATACATGGCAACTTAGTGGTTAGTTGATGTTCAAGTGTAGGTTTCAATTATTTATTTATTCTTCCACATACCTCTTTAATTTGTTGTTATGTTCCACTTCAATGTGAATATTCATGACACTTATGCCATTGCATTTGTGATAACCTATGAGCCCTTTTTGACTTCTAGTGCGTATGGTTAGGATTTTAAGACCGACTAATTGGTAGTGACAAACAATACAACACATGATTTGGTTTTGGGTAAAATCAATAGGTTGGTTATTTTTCACATGATAAATAGCCCAAGTGATTGAGTTATAGTTGTGTGGCTTCCATGCCACGCATTGTTTATTCAAATCTTTCAATTACATTTCTAAAACAATATGTTCTTTAGTTGCATGCTTTGTAGTTTTAATAGATTCACCTTCCATGTTGTTGTTAGTAGAACTTGCAAAAACAATGTGTGAAGGATTGAAAACAACATTTGTAATCATATCATTTGAAGTCTCTTTGATGCAAGCAAATAAATTAATAAGATAATTAGAAGCACAAAACAAGGTAATTTGAATGTTTGGAAGGTGCAAGGTTTAGGGGAAAAAAAAGAAAGATGTGCTAATGAATGTGCTACATGATACAACCCAATGATGAGCTTGCTTGAAAATTGAGCTCAAGAAAAGTGAAATAAAAAACTTGTTGATAATCAAAAAAAATTAAAAACCCAATATTAAAAATTAAAACTCAAAACACAAGGTTTAGGGTTTAGGGGCAAGTAAAAAAACCTCAAAAAAGCTTGAAATCTTATTAAAATTATTGGAGCCTATAACTTCCACTAGATTTTCTTGATGTAGTTTTCACATGATGAGCTTGTTATAACTTCCACAACAACTGATGAAATAGATAAACACACAACACACAAATAATGTTGAACTTGAAGCTCACTTGAAAATCAAGCTATAACTTCAGCAACAATTGACAAAGCACACAAACACATAACACACAGACAATATTGTACTTGAAGCTCACTTGAAAATCAAGTTGCAATTCATAATTTGCAACATTTAATGAAGGAGATGAACACACAACACACAAACATTGTTGAATTTGAAATTCACTCAAGAACCAAGCTCCAAAATAAATGAGCACACAACATATGAATAGAGAATCAAGCTCCATAGCAAATGAACAACACAACACATGAATTCAAAATCAAGATTTGGACTTAAATTAAGGCATTTGATGAAAAGTGCTGGAAAATGAACAATTAACTTGGAAAAGACTTGAGGAAGGCAACGTGAAACAAATTAAACCTCATAACAAAAGCTTGAAATTTGTGTTTTTTGTTTACTCACTTTCATTTTCTTGAAATGTTGTTTGCAACTTGTAACAAGATGGATTAAACAACATTGATTTTATGTCACCAATTGCCAACAACGTTGTCGAACATCATCACTTGTGTTCATTGACGTGACAATCACCAACAATGCATTCAACATTTAGTAACATAATCGTCCAATTGAAAAGAGGGGCTACTTTTTGAGTATTGATGTTGTCAAATGTTTTTCGTTTCTCGTCCTCAAACCCTAAACCTAAAAACTAAAACCTTTAACTCACACCCCACTCAATATTAACTGGGTTTAAGTCGATTATTGGCACAAAAAACCAACCTTTTACTTTATTAAGTGTCATGCATGGTTATGATGGTGATCCAATTATTACACAAATGTCGAGTCATGCATTTCTTCAAGGGTCAATTATGGTTATCATTATGAGAAATTTGTATGTGCCAATTGCAAGGGTGAGACATGTCTATGAATTTTATAATAACTAGGTATGATTTGCATCTTGAGTCGTTGTTAAATTCACCTCTGCCTAACATATATAAAAATATCCTTGCAAATAATTGATAGGTTTTTCTATCCATACCTCATACCCGCCCCACACTGGTTGGGACCTCATTCTTAGAAGAGCACCCCCCCCCCCCCCCCCCCCCCCCCCCCC
>Ga0209208_10003127_pt1 | contig 23802 bp, 24 predicted proteins | sample S1TSphfallax_3_FD_187694 | JGI IMG/M metagenome (GOLD analysis project Ga0209208, IMG submission 187694) | Host-associated microbial communities from peat moss isolated from Minnesota, USA - S1T2_Fd - Sphagnum fallax MG (SPAdes) (version 2) | ecosystem: Host-associated > Plants > Peat moss >...
GAATGTTGGTGTAGAGATTCGGCGCCAGGTGAGGGAACTGGAAGTGGTTGTCCGCCTCGGTAGCCGCCGTATGCTCCTCAAAAGATACGATCTTCTGCGCATGACCGTCTTCGCTGACAGTGAAGTTTTCCGGATGCAGGCCTTTGACCGCCTTGCCGTCCTTGTCGGTAACCACAATATCGACCAGCACCGCGCGCGACTCCGACTTGAGAACAGTGTCGCCGCTCACATCCGGCGCAACGGCCTGACTGGACAGCCGGGGAGGGTGCGCGGCGATGACCAAAGCGATCAGAGAGGAAGAGATGGCAACGCGGCGGAACTGGATCAAAGTCACCTCCCGGAACCGGCCCGCCTGGCGGAGAAGCGATGGCAGGTAAGTCCATCTATATGCGCACACGGTTGCGACAGTCCAGTACAGAATGGACCGATCGGTGGGATTTTACGGGAAGTTTCATCCCGCGAAGGGAAAGGACGCAGATTTTCCCACAACGACTTGGTCCATGGACGGTGATTCCCGTTCTCATATCGGTGCCGGGAGCAGAAATCACGCCGCGAGCCTTCCCGCATAAAGGCAGATTTTCTGGTAAACTGAAGGTTCTGAATTCAACGAGCCGCCTCGCGAGTCCGAATGGACAACCACGCAGAGCGAGCAGGAAAGCAGCCATGTCCATCCATCCCGTAATGCAGCGCTTGGCCGATAAGCTGAAGCGTACCGATTTGCCGGCATTCAAGGCCGGCGACCAGATTCGCGTCCAGGTCAAGATCAAGGAAGGCGAAAAAGAACGCCTCCAAGCCTTTGAAGGCCTGGTGATCGCCGTCAAGCACGGCCCAGAGGGCACGTTCACCGTGCGCAAGATGAGTTTTGGCCAGGGCGTCGAGCGCATCTTCCCCTTCAACTCCAAGGTGGTCGACCGCATCGAGAAGATTCGCAGCTACCGCGTCCGGCGCGCCAAGCTGTTCTACATTCGCGGACTGCGCGGCAAGGCTGCCCGCATGAAGGAAGTCGCCCGCGACAAGGCGTAACCGCCCCTATCACCCGATTCGCGAGGAAGCCCTGGCATGTAACGCCGCCAGGGCTCTTCTGCGTGGACCTCATATACTGGCGGTATGCTCTCCAAGTCTCCGGCGAAACGGCCAACTGCCAAACGCGAAATCCACGTCTGCGGATGGGAGTTCGAGCAGGCCGCGCGAGCGGCCGGCGCCGAGCGCATTGCCGGCGTGGATGAGGTTGGACGCGGCCCGCTTTTCGGGCCTGTCGTGGCCGCCGCGGTGATTCTTCCCGCGGACGCAAAGCTCAATGGCCTGACCGACTCGAAGCAACTCCCGGAGCGCGAACGGCTTCGGCTGGACAGTCTAGTCCGTGAGATCGCCGTCGCCTGGGCCGTTGCGGAAGTCGACGCGGCCACCATCGACCGCATCAACATTCTTGAGGCGTCGCGGCTGGCCATGCGCCTGGCCGTCGAGCGGCTTGCGCATCCGCCCGATTGCCTGCTCATCGACGGAAACCAGCGCATCGACTGGGCCTGCGCCCAGCGCACCATCGTCAAAGGCGATGCGCAGTCTGTTTCGATCGCCGCCGCCAGCGTCGTCGCCAAGGTCTACCGCGACCAGCTCATCGGCGAACTGGACGCGAAATTTCCCGGCTACGGCCTCAGCCGCCACATGGGCTACCCCACCGCGGCGCATCGCGCGGCGCTGCGGCGACTCGGGCCGACAGAACTGCACCGGCGCAGCTTTCGCGGCGTGCTGGAACCGGCAGTCGATCGACGAGGCGAGTTTCCGTTGGCTGGAGCGTTGTAGGTGGACGCCGATCGCATGCCTCGGCCGCTGGGAATGGTCCTATCATATTGGTTCTAAAGCCGTTCTTGCCAATGTTGTCATCCTGAGCGCAGCGAAGGACCCGCTTCTCAGAGATTTACGCTGAACGTGACTCTCCGAATATCGCAAAGAATTTCGGACTCAGGACATGATCGCCCAATTCCCAATCGCCGGTCTGAGGCAACTCATGCTCTGCATTTTGCTTGGCTGGGAACGAAGGGTGCGAAATTTCCCCTTCTCAAGACACGAATCGGCAACGCGGGAATCTTCTGAAACGAGGAACGGGCAAACCCGGATTCTCCGGATCGGATTCATTCTTAGGAGTGGAATGGGAGTGAGGGATTCTCATTTGGATCGCAAGTAGTTCATCTGATTTAACTTAACTTCTTTACACTTCGACCGTACATCCATCTATACCTCCAACCGGCCCAGGCTAGACAGTTTTGGGCGCTGTGCTGAGCCCTGCATCCGCTCTTTCGGTCGAGATGCAAAATGCGAATGACGGACCGGACTTGCCCCCCGCTTCTACATCCATCATCCGCCGCAATCCGTTGCGATGCAACGAAAACTTGCGGACTCGCGAGATTCGGAGTAGAGTACGAACGGAAGGCAGAGAATTCAACCTGCGGCAGCAGTTGCCGATTAGTGCGAATTGGCCCCAGTACGGAACCTCGGGTTCCGTACTGGGGCTTTTTATTTGCCCAGAAAGAGGACTTATGACATCTTCCCTCACGATTTTAAGGCTGCCGGCGGTTCGGACTCGTTGCGGCCTGAGCCGCTCCAGTATTTATCTCCAGATCAGCAAAGGTTCGTTTCCGAAACCGATCTCGCTGGGTGCGCGCGCTGTGGGCTGGCTTGCCGGAGACATCGACGGGTGGCTCGCCGAGCGCGTGGCAGTGAGCCGCCCTGCGCAGGTCGCCCCTACAACCAACCCTGAGCAGCCGCGCCCTTAACCGCGTTGGCTGTATCTCGCGGCGCGCAGCCTTTGGCCGCCGATTGTGCCGTTCCTTGACGAACCTCGCGCCTGTCCGGCAACGCAACGTGGCGGCGAGCTGCCAGAGAATCAACTGACCGCGCTGGCCTCCGGCGATGCGAAAAGCCCAGTCGGAGGGGTGGATAACCGACCCAAGCGCGCTTCCCAGAATGTCCCATAGGACCAACTATGCCCAATTATCAAACAAATTCGATGAAACGACGAAGCCGACCGGCGTGGTTCCGGAGCATCGCTGCGAGAGACCGCGAGGTGGTGGCAGCGATCAAGAAGTGGTTGCAGCCAGTGAGGTGGCAGTGGTTCGTGACCCTCACCTTTCCTTGGAATGTGGGTGAAGAGACAGCCATCAAGAAGCTGCGGAAGTTCGCTGATCGGCTGGAGAAGTTCAGCCGCGGGAATATCTGCTTCGTCGCTGGCCGGGAATCGCGCGCCATGCAGCACGGCCTGAATGTGCCGCATCACTTCCACATGCTCGTGACGAGCCGGGGGCCGCTGACTGTACTCGCCATCCAGACCGCCTGGCGCGGCCTGGTAGCACCGCGCGGGACGAAGATGGAGCGCGAGGACTGCATCCGGGTCGAGGTCTACGACCCCGATGCACCCGGAGCGGAGTATTGCCTGAAGCGCCTCAACGACGACCAAAGCGATTGGCTCACCCACCGGCTCGAACACTTCCTGCCGGAGGCACCGGGGCCAAGCCGGCCGAATCATCGTACGGTCCGCAGCGCCAAGCGCGCCAAGGCGCAAGCCGCCCGCTTCGGTCAGAAATTGCCCGATACCCGAACCTAACTCCGTGGGTTTGAAAAAGAAAAAGCCGCGCGGCGTCTGAGCGCCCACCCCTCCGGATGCGGCTTTCTTTCCGGTGAGCAGGCAATCGCGATGCGCCGAACGGATTGCCCTGGACCAGCAGAGAGCAGTTGCCCCTCCGCCTCTGCAACTCTCGATTCGGGAGTTGCGACACTGCCGCCAGCACGGCGGCCCGAGCATACATCAGCTTGGCCGCTGGCGCGCGATTACGACCGGTTGGAAGGGGGGTGGGGGTCAAGGGGGTGGGGAGACGCCACGACGGGACGCCCGGACTTGATGCAGGCGGTAGAAAATTTTTCTGCGCGATTTTTGTTTTTGCGGTTTTTTTGGTAGCTCGAAAAGTTCGCTATGTGCGGACGATCTGCTCAAGCAGCTTTCCATCGAAAATGAATCACTCCGGAATCGGAGGAAACCGAGCCAAACCCGCATGTTTCGTGCCTTTCAGGCCCTTCATCGCCGAGGGAGGGTGCTCGGACGCAACTGTTCCTCATATCCTGCAAAGGGCTAGAATTCACGCCGATGCGATTGCATCCCGATTCGGATCGCGCGAGAATGCTTGTTGACGAGTCGGTAGTCAAAGAAGCCATGAGCCAAATCGAAAAACTCGTTCCCCACTGGCTCTGCGTGCCATGCGGATTTACCTGGATCGCCAGAAATCCCGCTACCAGGCCGAAGCAATGCCCAAGCTGCTGGCGGCGCGGCTGGGATCGCCCGGTCCCCGCCCGCCTCGCCGTTCCTCTGCCGGTCTGGCGACCGCCGCTGGCGAAGATCATTTCCAAGGCGGAGGTTCGCCGCCGCGAGGATATTGCAACTGCTCATGCGGCATTGGCTCAGTTCGATCAAGGGTGTGCCCGATAAGCGGGGCTGCTTCCCGAGCTTCGCTCCGCTGCTCTCACTCTTCAGGAGGCTTCAGCGCCTTTCCCTGTCTTGCGCAACGGCAGTCTCGATTGGCCCATCTGATGGATGAGGCCAGCCATCTTCACGACCGTATCCAGGCTGATCTTCGGCATTTCTCCATCTTCTGTGAGATAGCCGGCGACGTACCGCGCGGATGGAGTCTGGATTCCCAGTCGGGTACAAACCAGATAGCTGATGCTCTCGGCTTCGCATTCCTCAACTTGCCGGCTCAAACCTGGGCGATGTGGCCAATACTTCTCGTTGGGCGACCCAAGATGCCCGCAGTACAGGTGCCCAAGCTCATGGACGAGCGTTGCATACCGCTCCGCCGCAGTCTGGCGGGCATTGAGTAACAGATCGTAGAGAATAGGAACAACCACCTTCCTCGGCTTGAACAGCGACCCGTCCGTGAGATGAAACGCCGCCGCACCGTCCGCAGGCTGAATTTGCCCAGCCTGCTGCGAACCGTACTCGCACTCGCGGACACGCACCCCATCCCGCATCGCATTGTCGATCGTTTTCGCCAGCTCGCCCTTCTCCGTCCCGCTCAGCACCGCAAAGGGATTGGTAACCGACTGCGGCAGCGCCGGGGCGAGGCCAATCACGATTCTGCAACCCAAGGGGCGGTGCTGTTCGTTTTTGATGTCAGCGATACCGTGGCAATGGCGGATGCGCCCAGACTGCCGCAGTTGGTCACCAATCCATTCGCAGGCGTTCGCTGTGCTGAAGAGGGAGAACTCGACAAGACGCTTGAGAACTGCAAACGGCGAGGTAGGCGGTGAGTCCTTCTCTGTGTCCTGCCTCAAGCTGCTCTGTGAGGAGCTTTACGTTGGCGGCGATAACTTCTTTGCTGGTCTGCGGCTGGGGTCCGGTTGGAAGGGTGAAGACTGCAATGAATCCTCCACTGGCTGCCGGTCTTGCCCGGTTCGCGGACAACGGTCGCGTCCAGTAACCGCATCGTTCGGCCAGCGAAACTCGGCCGCAAATCAACACCGTGGTCTTTCCACAATTCCTGGCACATCTGGCGAAGCCAACTCTCGGCATCGCGAAGACGATTGAGCAAGGTTACATCGGATACCTCCGCGATCCCTGCTAACTTGGCCTGGACTGCCGTCTCACGCAGGGACCAGCCGCATCCCACATGCAACAGCAGCGTCCGCAACAAAGCGTCCAATGAGGAGAGGCCGCGCAACCGACGAACCGCCTCGCTGCTTCTGCCGGTGCTTGGCCGATGGGGTGACAAGCGCGGAAGATTGGGGAAGCCCCTTGTGGCGCGCGATCGGGGCAGAACCCCTCAGCAGGCCGGTTTGCTTGGCCTTGCGTGCAGCCCATCAGTCGTTGGGGCGTTGCGGGGTGTCCCCGCTGGATTCGGGAGTCGGAAGACAACGCGGGTCGTTCGTCGCCGCCGTCGGCTGAAACTGGGGCAAGGGCTTCTTCCTTACCCCGCCCAGCTATTGGGAAGAGAAGTGTAGATTAGGAGTTAGGACATTTGCCAAATCTCGTTGACGGATAGAGCTGCTACTTCGAGCGAGCATTCAACGTGCGATGTGGGATCGTATCCAGGAAGCTTCGCAGTCCCGCGACGCAATGTTCGCCGAATCGCGGCTGGACTGGGAAACCATGTCCGGCATGATGTTAAGCAAGATGCCCAATGTCGATGAGGTTGTCGCTGGGGTAGGACAATCGGAGCAACGTGTAAACAGGGGGAACTGATTCATGGGGCATAGAGCCTTCTACGCTCATTCCAAACCAAATTCCGCTACGGAGCAATGGCAGGAACTGAGGATGCATCTCGCTTCCGTCGCAGCGCACACCTCGTATCTGGCTGGAAAGATTGGGCTGGCTCACGCAGGAGAATTGATCGGCATTGCGCATGATCTTGGAAAGTACTCGGAGGCATTTCAGCATTACCTTCGAAGAGTTGCGAATGATGCTGCAATGGAGATGGAACCGGATTTCTCACTCAAGGGGAGTGTCGATCATTCCACGGCGGGAGCGCAGATCATAGGGACCGTGGCAGCTAGCGGCAATGGTGGAATCGCGAGCCAGATGCTTGCCATATGCGTCGCCTCGCATCACTCCGGCTTGATAGATTGCATTGCTCCTGATGGGGTGGATGTGTTAACCCGCAGGCTCAATAAGGATGGTGCTTTGAGCCACCGCGATGAAGCATGGAGCCAAGCCGAACAAACGATACGCGGTCGGTTGGAAACCGTGCTCAACAGTGCGGATGTTGCGAGTGAAATAGTTGCGGCATTGGGCCGCATCCATGAGAAAGACAGTGATGAAGTTATCCGACCATTCAAGGAAGGTCTGTTGCTTCGAATGTTGTTCAGTTGCCTTATCGACGGAGATCGGATCGATACGGCGGATTTCGAAAAGCCCAGGGCTGCCAGCTTTCGGCAACATGGTAGGTATATTCCATGGCCAAATCTTATCGACCGGCTAGAGCTTAAGTTGGCTGTGTTCTCGAATGAACGATGGGTCGATCAACTTCGCTGCAAAATCTCCGGTCATTGCTTTGCAGCATCGGATCGTCCGAAAGGAGTGTTTACCCTTACCGTGCCAACTGGCGGAGGTAAGACATTAGCGAGCCTGCGTTTCGCGTTACACCATGCACAGCGCTGGGGCATGGATCGCCTCATTTATGTCAGCCCGTATATTTCCATCGCGGACCAGAACGCGCAGGTAGTACGCGCGGTGCTGGAACCGGTGGGGTGCGACTTCGCCTCAATCGTGCTTGAACACCATTCCAGCCTTACGCCCGATAAAGAGAGCTGGAGAGGATCGGTGCTGGCAGAGAATTGGGATGCGCCGGTGGTTTTCACTACAGCAGTGCAGGTGCTCGAAGCTCTCTTCGGTGGTCGTACGCGCTCTGCCCGGAGACTTCATGCATTAGCGAATTCAGTGATTGTCTTCGACGAAGTACAGACCTTGCCAGTAAGGATGATTCATATGTTCAATAATGCTATGAATTTCCTGGTAGAGCAGTGTGGCGCGAGTGTTGTGTTGTGTACTGCAACTCAGCCGCTCCTCCATGAAGTAGATAAAGCCAAGGGGGCAATACGACTTGCGGATGATGCCGAACTGATGCCAAATGCTCCGGAGTTGTTCCACGATCTGAAGCGTTACGAGACGTTCGATAAATCAAGCAAACCATGGAGTCCTACCGAAGTAGGCGGTCTGGCCATGGAGGAAATGTTGGGGTATGGAAGCTGCCTTGTCATTGTGAACACAAAGCGCGATGCACTGGCGATATACATGGCTTGCAAGGAGCGATTCAACGCTCTGTCTGAGCCGATGGAGGGGGGCTGCTTTGTTCATCTGAGTACTCGTATGTGCCCTGCACATCGCCTTGGAGCATTGGAGGGAATGAAGATGGCGTTAGCGCAGAAAAAGCGAGTGCTATGCGTCAGTACGCAGTTGATCGAGGCGGGTGTGGACATTGATTTTGCCACCGTGGTGCGGGATCTGGCAGGACTAGATTCCATCGCGCAGGCAGCGGGTAGATGTAACCGCAATGGCGACCGAGCAAGCGGGCGGGTACACATTGTCAAAATGGCAGAACCGCTGCCGAAGCAGCTGGAGGAGATTCGGTGCGCCCAGCAAAACGCCCGTCGCGTTCTGGAAGACTGGAGAGATGACCAGGGAGATGCGCCCTTCCCGTTGTCAGACCCACTCCAGATGGACCGATTTTTCGGCCATCACTTCTTTGCGCGCAAAGATCAGATGGATTATCCAGTGAAGGCGCAACGGGACGACACCCTGCTCCGAATGTTGGGTGAGAATGGGATGGCGGTTGCGGATTCAAGGCTGGCAGGGGTGAAGCGGCATGGCTTCATGCAGTCATTTGCTAGTGCGGCCAGAGCATTTCATGCAATCGATACACAGACGCAAGGGATTGTTGTTCCGTTCGGTACCTTGGGGAAGGATTTGATTGCAGCCCTTTGCGCCGCACGCGATCTTGCGGTAGAGTTTCAGCTACTGAGAAAAGCGCAGCGGTTCGCTGTCAATGTGTTTCAGTGGGAGATGGATTCTTTGACTCGAAATAAGTCCATCTATGAGGTACAGGCGGGCACCGGTATGTTTTGTCTTCGGGAGGAATTCTATTCGTCTGAGTTCGGGCTGACGCTCGACGACAGCGGAAAAATGGAGAGCATGATTGCATAACACGGCGAAGAATACGATTGAGTTTCGCGTCTGGGGCCGGTACGCCATGTTTACCGACCCGCTTACCCGTGTGGGTGGGGAGAAGTGCTCGTACCATCTGCCGACATATGAAGCCCTGAAAGGTATAGCAAAGAGCATCTACTGGAAGCCTACCTTCATCTGGTACATCGACCAGGTGAGAGTGATGAAGCGCATTCGTACTCAGACGAAAGGTGCAAAACCGTTGGACTATGGCGGTGGAAATACGCTGGCAATCTACACCTACCTGACTGGCGATCCTGATTCGGAAACGACCGAGCAACGGGTGGAGTATCAAGTCCGCGCTCACTTCGAGTGGAATGAACACCGCCCCGAGTTGGAGCGTGACCGCAACGATGGTAAGCACTTCGAGATTGCAAAGCGGAGCCTAGAACGCGGCGGAAGGCAGGACATCTTTCTCGGAACGCGGGAGTGTCAGGGCTATGTCGAGCCGTGTCAGTTCGGCTCGGGTGAAGGCGAGTGTGACCATGACGGCGAGTTGCAGTATGGTTTCATGTTCCACAGCTTCGATTACCCGGACGAGACGGGGGGAAACAAACTCGCGAGCAACTTCTGGCGACCGAAGCTGGTCAACGGCATACTGTCCTTTCTACGCCCCGATCAAATCCTCGTTGAACACAAGAAGGAGATACGCGCCATGATGCCGAAGGCATTCGGTATTGAACAGAACCTCCAGTATGTCGAAACCGAGGCGGAGCAATATGCCTCAATCGTCGGAGGGATGGCTTGAGTTGGATTCAGAAGCTGTACGAGACCTATGATCGCTGCGCCGGACAGCCGCAGTTCGACACGAACCCACTGATGCCTGTCGATCACGCGGAGCAGCAAGTTCATATCGAGATTACGCTGAATGGTTCGGGCAAGTTTCGTTCAGCTTCTGTTGTCTCCAAAGAAACGACCTTTATTCCGGCTACAGAGGAGTCGGCTGGTCGCACCTCGGCTCCTGTAGCGCATGGACTGGCGGACAAGCTGGAATATGTTGCTTCCGAACAAAATGGCACCTCAATTCACGAAGGCACAGTTGCTGAGATTAAGACCTCCGTTAAGACAAACAAGAAGATAAAGGACGAAAAGGATTCGCCATATAGTTTGTATGTCAATCAACTTCGCAGTTGGGTGGCGTCAGAACCTGATCCTCATGTGCAAGCGGTTCTCAGTTATGTGGAGGGCGGCACTATCATCGCAGACCTCCTCCAGCAGTCTGTCTTGCACGCCGACGCTGCGGGAGATCTACTGACACGCTGGCAGAACCCAGGTGCGCCGCCAGCTCTCTTCAAGGTCCTGACTGCCACTGCGGGTGAACGAAACCAGCGAGCTGCAGTGGTTCGTTGGATTGTCGAGCTGCGCGAACCGCAAGGGGATGCTCAGCTTTGGAAGAATCAGAACGTGCAGCGTTCTTGGCAAAGATACATAGCGAAGCAAGCGAGACCAGCCACGTTGTGCATGGTTACTGGAGATAGACTCGCTCCGGCTGCAAATCATCCAAAGCGGCTTCGGCATGGAGCGGATGGAGCCAAGCTGATTTCTTCCAATGACAGTAGTGGATATACCTATCGCGGACGTTTTGCATTGCCTGAGCAGGCATACGGAATTGGGAGTTCGACAACGCAAAAAGCGCATATCGCTCTTCGCTGGCTGCTTTCACGTCAAGGCTACCAGAACAGCGATCAAGCCATAGTTGCCTGGGCCGTTAGCGGAAAGCCTATTCCGCAAGTAGTTTCGGATTCAGAAGAGATCAAAAATAAAGCCGCTGAGGTGACGACACAAACTGCACCAGGAGCAGTTGCGGTGACAGAGCGTTATAAAGGAGACGCCGGTCAGTTGTTCGCAAAGCAGATGGATAGCCTGATTCGCGGATATGCAGCGAATCTCAGCGAACGTGAAGATATTGTGGTTATGGCTTTGGACTCGGCAACACCTGGACGCATGGCAATTACTTACTACAGGGAGTTACGGGCCTCGGAGTTCTTAAATCGCATCCAGGCTTGGCACGAGCACACGGCTTGGTCGCAGAATATGGGCAAGGATCGGAGGTTCATCGGGGCACCGGCTCCCCGCGATATCGCAGAGGCAGCTTACGGTCGGCGGGTCGATGACAAGCTCAAAAAGTCTACCGTCGAGCGACTGCTTCCTTGCATCGTAGATGGGCGACCCATTCCACGCGACCTGGTTACGGCCTGCGCTCAGCAAGCGGCGAATCCTGCTGGAAAAGAGCACTGGGAATGGGAGCGATGCCTCGGTATTGCCTGTGCGTTGGTTCGTGGAAGCAGAAGAGAGGAGAACTATTCGATGTCGCTTGAAGAAGATCGAAACTCACGGGACTATTTGTTCGGAAGGCTGCTGGCCATTGCCGAGAAGATCGAGGGGTATGCGCTGTATCTTGCCAAAGAGACTCGCGGCACGACGGCTGAACGACTTATGCAGCGATTCTCTGACCATCCGTCCGCTACGTGGCGCACCATCGAATTAGCACTTCGCCCCTACATGCAGCGTTTGCAGGGTAGCCGTCCGGCAGCACTCTATGTCTGGAAGAGTTTGCTCGATGATGTCATCAGCCGTTTTCAGGGAGACGATTTCACCCGATCGGGGCGACTCGATGCAGAGTTTTTGCTTGGCTATCACTGCCAACGCGCCGCGTTGCGCTGGGAAGATTCAAAGAGTGAAGCTAAAGAAGAGAGCAGTCAAGAACCGCAGCCGGTATAAAGTTGCCCGCATTCAACCGCATAAGGAGAAGCCCGTGAGTTCGCTACAACATAAGATCGACTTTGCCGTCGTGCTTCGCGTGAAGCACGCTAACCCAAACGGCGACCCACTAAATGGGAATAGACCACGCACAGACTATAACGGTTACGGAGAGATCACCGATGTCTGCATCAAGCGCAAGTTGCGCGACCGACTTGTCGAGAGCGGGCAAAATATCTTCGTTCAATCGGATGATCGTAAGAACGATGATGCGAAGAGTTTGCGGGATCGGGCGGAGAAGGCCCTTGGCAACAAGTTCGGCTCCGGGGAGACTGCCAAGCTTGCAAGCGAGACTTGGTTCGATGTGCGTGCTTTCGGACAGCTTTTTGCCCTACCAAAGAAGAGCAAGGCTAAAGGGCAGGACGAGGACGGTGATACAGGCGTGTCCATTCCAATCCGAGGACCTGTGACCATCCAGTCTGCGTTTAGTCTTGCGCCTGTGGACGTGACCAGTACGCAAATCACAAAGAGCGTGAGCGGCGACGGCGACGGTACAAAACGTGGTTCGGACACGATGGGCATGAAGCATCGCGTCGATGAAGCAGTGTATGTTTTCTACGGCAGCATGAACCCGCAACTGGCCGAACGTACAGGTTTCAGCGATGCAGATGCCGAAGCGATCAAGGAGATCTTGCCTAAGCTCTTCGAGAACGACGCTTCCTCAGCACGCCCGGAAGGTAGCATGGCTGTCCTCAAGTTGATTTGGTGGAAGCACAAGCCAGGGAAGATTGGCCAGTATTCCTCCGCAAAGGTTCACGGGACGCTCAAGGTTCATCCTGACGGGAAGTACGATCTGAACAACTTCGATGATCTTCCTCCCGAGGAGATCGACGGCTTCTAAATCAAAGTAGTTGGGAGTTCTGAGCATGTCCCTCTCCACCTCTGAAGCCGACGATGATGCGCTGCCGATCAGCGGCTTGCAGCACCTGGCGTTCTGTCCGCGGCAGTGGGCGCTGATCCATCTGGAGCAGGTTTGGGTGGAGAACGTTCGCACCGCCGAAGGCCGCCTGCTGCATGAGCGCGCCGACCTGCCGGGCGAGAGCCGTCGCGCCAGTGTGCGCACGGTTCGCGGCATGTGGCTGCGCTCGGAGAGACTGCGTCTCACAGGCCGCGCCGACATCGTCGAGTTCAAGGCCGACCCCGGTGGCCTCAACGCTCAACCCTTCCCGGTCGAGTACAAGCGCGGCAAGAGCAAGCCCAACGACTGCGATACGGTCCAGCTTTGCGCGCAGGCGCTCTGCCTGGAGGAGATGTTGCAGACCACTGTAGAGCGCGGCGCCATCTTCTATGGCAACCCGCGACGCCGCCTGGAAGTGGAGTTCACCCCGCAACTGCGTTCGCGCACGGAAGAACTCGCGGCTACCATGCACCGTCTGTACCGGACTGGCGTAACGCCTGCCGCAACTCCGGGGCCTTACTGCCGTAACTGCTCGCTGGTCGATGTATGTCTCCCGGAGGCGACTTCGCACGACGATGCCGCGCAGTGGGTGGCGCTGCAACTTCACTCTCTGCAACAGGAGGTTTAGCGGCGCCGATGCGCAAACTCCTCAACACGCTGCATGTGATGACCCAAGGCGCGTACCTGCATCGCGACGGTGAAACGGTCGCGGTCAAGATCGGCGACGAATTCAAGCTGCGCGTACCCGTCCATACGCTCGAAGGCCTGGTTTGCTGGGGGCGGGTCCTCTGCAGTCCGCCGGTGCTCGGGCTGTGCTGCGAACGAGGCGTGGGCATCTCGTTTCTCTCCGAGCAGGGCAGGTTCGTCGCCCGCGTCAACGGCCCCGTCTCAGGCAATGTGCTGCTGCGAAGGCAGCAATATCGTATTGCCGACGACCCGGCCCGCGCGCTTCCCGTCGTCAGGACTATCGTCGCGACGAAGATTGCCAACAGCCGCGTGGTCCTGCTCCGCGCCGCCCGTGAGATTGCCGACCAACCGCGCGAAAAAGAACTCAGAGAAGCTGCGAACCGGCTCTCATGGGCTGGGTTGGAGGCCGCGAAGGCATCGTCCATCGACGAGGCACGGGGACATGAAGGCATGGCGGGGCAGGTTTACTTCTCCGTATTCAATCAGATGATTGGCGGCGACCGCGAGGCGTTTCATTTTGCAGGTCGCTCGCGACGGCCTCCGCTTGACCGAGCGAATGCTCTGCTTTCGTTCGTCTATGCGCTCTTGCGCCACGACATCGAGTCCGCCCTGGAGAGCGTCGGCCTCGATCCGGCGGTCGGCTTCCTGCACACCGACCGGCCGGGGCGCCCGAGCCTTGCTCTCGACCTCATGGAGGAACTCCGCGCCGCGTTGGCTGATCGTCTGGTCTTGACCCTCATCAACCGGCGTCAGGTGCAGGGAGCGGGCTTTTCGGAGCAGGACGGGGGCGGAATTCAGATGGACGACGCTACTCGCAAACAAGTCGTCTCTGCGTGGCAGCTTCGAAAGCAGGACGAGATCGAACACCCATATCTGAAGGAGCGAATTCCGCTCGGTCTGGTTCCTTATGTGCAGGCGCTCCTGTTGGCTCGGCATATTCGCGGTGGCCTGGACGCCTATCCACCCTTTTTCTGGAGGTGATTGGAGCATGATGGTCCTTGTCAGCTACGACGTAAGCACACGCGACGACGCGGGACGACGCAGACTGCGCCGCGTGGCCCGGCTTTGCGAAAATCACGGGCAACGGGTGCAGAACTCCGTCTTCGAGTGCGTCGTGGACTCCGCGCAATGGGTCGTGCTCCGGGCAAGCCTTGTGTCGGAAGCCGACCCCGGTCAGGACAGCCTCCGCTTCTATTTTCTCGGAAACGAGTGGAGAAGACGCGTGGAACACGTCGGAGCCAAGCTCTCCTACGATCCTGAAGCCCCCCTCATTCTTTAGTTGTGGCCAAAGGCTCAAATTTATTCGCGCGGACCTCAAGCGTACACGGATTCTCTGGAAGGTCCGCAGATGGTCTAAGTTCTTTGGTGACAGGAAGGTACTCTTGAGCGCCCTGGAAAGGGCGGTTGGTGCATCAGCGGATGGAGTCAGGATCGCGTTTGTGGCAAGATAACTGTAGCGCATGGAGATGTTTACGACATGCGCCGTCGCCCCCCATGCGGGGGCGTGGATTGAAACAGCGATACGCCAGCTATACACGCCGCCTAGCCCTAGTCGCCCCCCATGCGGGGGCGTGGATTGAAACAAAGTTTGCCAAACGCTCAGGCTCAGAGTGCTGAAGTCGCCCCCCATGCGGGGGCGTGGATTGAAACCAAAACCTTTGCCGTAGACGCCAAGCTGATAACGTCGCCCCCCATGCGGGGGCGTGGATTGAAACCCGTAGCTCCCAAAGCCGCCGCGCTATAGGACGTCGCCCCCCATGCGGGGGCGTGGATTGAAACGATACCTTCCCGCAGGTCCAGCGCGTAAGCGTGGTCGCCCCCCATGCGGGGGCGTGGATTGAAACAAGACGGTGTTAAGGTCAAGGTTGGCGACACCGTAGTCGCCCCCCATGCGGGGGCGTGGATTGAAACAACATCGTTAGCCTCATGTTTCGTGCCCAAATCCGTCGCCCCCCATGCGGGGGCGTGGATTGAAACTGCGGCTTAATACCGTTTGACCGGTGGAGTGGCGTCGCCCCCCATGCGGGGGCGTGGATTGAAACTGCTGCTGTTGCGTACCACTTACCGGGCTGCCCTGGTCGCCCCCCATGCGGGGGCGTGGATTGAAACGGTGCTAAAGCCCAGCGATTCGTCAAGCGTCATGTGTCGCCCCCCATGCGGGGGCGTGGATTGAAACATAATGGCGTACTGAATGTTGGCCGCCAGTATGTCGTCGCCCCCCATGCGGGGGCGTGGATTGAAACACGATGGGCGCTCCGGGCGGCGGTTGCAGTACGACGTCGCCCCCCATGCGGGGGCGTGGATTGAAACGTATCCTTTCTGATTAAGCGGGGTTTCCCCGTCCGTCGCCCCCCATGCGGGGGCGTGGATTGAAACCACAGCGTTATCATGCTCTCCAGCGTCCTGAGCGGTCGCCCCCCATGCGGGGGCGTGGATTGAAACAACATCGTCAGCCTCATGTTTCGTGCCCAAATCCGTCGCCCCCCATGCGGGGGCGTGGATTGAAACATACCAAGCCACTCGCCCTTTCCACTTCCTTAGTCGGTCGCCCCCCATGCGGGGGCGTGGATTGAAACTAATCCTGGCTACGTTGCTCAGCCTCCGAATGCTGTCGCCCCCCATGCGGGGGCGTGGATTGAAACCGTAGCATTACGGCCATGACGTTGGAGGAGTTAGTGTCGCCCCCCATGCGGGGGCGTGGATTGAAACCATCCGCCCAGCCGCATTGAGATTGCTTACCGTAGTCGCCCCCCATGCGGGGGCGTGGATTGAAACATAGCCACCAGCCGCGTGCTGGGCGCGCCACGGCCGTCGCCCCCCATGCGGGGGCGTGGATTGAAACCACAATGGAGGCTACCAGCGTGAATGCCATTGACAGGTCGCCCCCCATGCGGGGGCGTGGATTGAAACTGGTCTGGAGTGCTGCCTTTAATGGCTGCTGGAGTCGCCCCCCATGCGGGGGCGTGGATTGAAACACACTTCCGGCATCCATGTGCGCCGATCAAGTCACGTCGCCCCCCATGCGGGGGCGTGGATTGAAACCATCCTGAGTGCATAGCCAGCTTCGACACCAAGCCGTCGCCCCCCATGCGGGGGCGTGGATTGAAACTAAAGGAGGGCAACACTATGGCAGACGAGAAGAGTCGCCCCCCATGCGGGGGCGTGGATTGAAACCCAACGCCGCGCACCATGAGCAATAAGGAGCAGGCGTCGCCCCCCATGCGGGGGCGTGGATTGAAACAACATAGTTAGCCTCATGTTTCGTGCCCAAATACGTCGCCCCCCATGCGGGGGCGTGGATTGAAACACCACCATTCAACAAGCCAAGGCGGCGTACCTGGCGTCGCCCCCCATGCGGGGGCGTGGATTGAAACTTTGTCAGCTTGGGAGAACCACATAACACCATTCGTCGCCCCCCATGCGGGGGCGTGGATTGAAACAGCTATACATCAACCTGGCTAGTAGCTGTTTGCAGGTCGCCCCCCATGCGGGGGCGTGGATTGAAACTTACGCCCACGGCGCGCCAGTATCCACGGTTGGGGTGTCGCCCCCCATGCGGGGGCGTGGATTGAAACCACAGTGGAGGCTGCCAGCATGAATGCTATTGACGTCGCCCCCCATGCGGGGGCGTGGATTGAAACTGGTCTGGAGTGCTGCTTTTAATGGCTGCTGGGGACGTCGCCCCCCATGCGGGGGCGTGGATTGAAACGGCTGGAAGTTCCCAACGCCGCGCACCATGAGCAGTCGCCCCCCATGCGGGGGCGTGGATTGAAACCTCGCCGCCGCCCATCTCCATAGGCTTGGCGACCGTCGCCCCCCATGCGGGGGCGTGGATTGAAACTGCGTCGCTCAAGTCTTCGCTTACCTTAAACTTGTCGCCCCCCATGCGGGGGCGTGGATTGAAACTGCTGTAACTCCATCAGCGCCGTCTTTTGGCTGATGTCGCCCCCCATGCGGGGGCGTGGATTGAAACCGTCGGGGTATGTAAAGGTGCTCATTGCCCACTCGTCGCCCCCCATGCGGGGGCGTGGATTGAAACTTTGAGAAGGAGGACTCCGCTGCCGTCCTGCGAGTCGCCCCCCATGCGGGGGCGTGGATTGAAACTTGAATGGCCACCTGCACCACACACGTCTGCTTTGTCGCCCCCCATGCGGGGGCGTGGATTGAAACAACATCGTTAGCCTCATGTTTCGTGCCCAAATACGTCGCCCCCCATGCGGGGGCGTGGATTGAAACTTTCATCCCGACGCATCTAGCAGCGAGTCTTTGCAGTCGCCCCCCATGCGGGGGCGTGGATTGAAACCATGCGTCTACAGGCAATGGGCTCGACCAGTTGACTTGTCGCCCCCCATGCGGGGGCGTGGATTGAAACAAGTCCATTGCCTGTTGGTCGAGGATCGTCTCGCGTCGCCCCCCATGCGGGGGCGTGGATTGAAACCTCGCGCGTCGGGGTCTATGAGTTGTCTGAGTCTGGTCGCCCCCCATGCGGGGGCGTGGATTGAAACTTTGCTCAAAGGCTGGCGTGGCTAGGCAACCGGTCGTCGCCCCCCATGCGGGGGCGTGGATTGAAACTCTGCTTATCTAAAGGCACGGTAGGCAGCGACGAGTCGCCCCCCATGCGGGGGCGTGGATTGAAACGACACCAAGCCTGTAACTGACGGGCACCCTAGTGGTCGCCCCCCATGCGGGGGCGTGGATTGAAACCACAATGGAGGCTACCAGCATGAATGCTATTGACGTCGCCCCCCATGCGGGGGCGTGGATTGAAACTCAACCCCGGCAACAGTGTGGGTGGGTTTTGGAGCGTCGCCCCCCATGCGGGGGCGTGGATTGAAACACGAGCGGGGCGATCAACTTGAACCAGTGGTACGGTCGCCCCCCATGCGGGGGCGTGGATTGAAACAGTTGAATCACGTCGCCTTTCGAGTACGCGTAATTGTCGCCCCCCATGCGGGGGCGTGGATTGAAACTCTTGGTCGTAGGTGTAACTCTGCAATGCATTTGTCGCCCCCCATGCGGGGGCGTGGATTGAAACATCTTCACTGGCGTGTATGTGGCGGGCAGCGGCGTCGCCCCCCATGCGGGGGCGTGGATTGAAACACCGTACTGCCGGGTACTACTGCCAACCTGGCGTGTCGCCCCCCATGCGGGGGCGTGGATTGAAACGGTGACTGTCGGGTACGCATATCGCGCCGCCGGAGTCGCCCCCCATGCGGGGGCGTGGATTGAAACGTCACTCGGCTGTGATACGCCTCAACGACTGTCGTCGCCCCCCATGCGGGGGCGTGGATTGAAACTAAAAAGAAGAATCCATTTACGCACTACGACGACGTCGCCCCCCATGCGGGGGCGTGGATTGAAACGCAAGCTAGCTGTTGCGGAGTTAAATCGTAACGGTCGCCCCCCATGCGGGGGCGTGGATTGAAACGATACCAAGCCCGTAACTGACGGGCACCCTAGCGGTCGCCCCCCATGCGGGGGCGTGGATTGAAACAATGACTGGTTTGTGACGCAACTGCCCGAAATGGCGTCGCCCCCCATGCGGGGGCGTGGATTGAAACTGGCTTCTACCCACCGTTGCCGCGCCCTTGGGTGGTCGCCCCCCATGCGGGGGCGTGGATTGAAACTGCTAAGTCTCGATGACGTAACGTGGCCCGCTAAGGTCGCCCCCCATGCGGGGGCGTGGATTGAAACCTCTAACCACTAGCCCCAACCAGCAGCTTACCGCGTCGCCCCCCATGCGGGGGCGTGGATTGAAACCGCAATGGAGGCTGCCAGCATGAATGTTATTGACGTCGCCCCCCATGCGGGGGCGTGGATTGAAACGCGTTCGCCTGCTCCGGAGGAACGCCAAAGAGCGGTCGCCCCCCATGCGGGGGCGTGGATTGAAACAACTCCACTTTCCAATGTCCCAACCCGCAACGTGTCGCCCCCCATGCGGGGGCGTGGATTGAAACATAATTTGATGGCTGCGGCGTACGCGCTGGTCCTTGTCGCCCCCCATGCGGGGGCGTGGATTGAAACAACATCGTTAGCCTCATGTTTCGTGCGCAAATACTGTCGCCCCCCATGCGGGGGCGTGGATTGAAACTGCTAAGTCTCGATGACGTAACGTGGCCCGCTAAGTCGCCCCCCATGCGGGGGCGTGGATTGAAACTCAACCCCGGCAACAGTGTGGGTGGGTTTTGGAGGTCGCCCCCCATGCGGGGGCGTGGATTGAAACTCGTTTTCCGCCTGGAGGAAAATCATACCGCTGTTGTCGCCCCCCATGCGGGGGCGTGGATTGAAACTAAAGGAGGGCAACACTATGGCAGACGAGAAGAAGTCGCCCCCCATGCGGGGGCGTGGATTGAAACAGCAAAGGTAGCTCATTGCGCAAGCAGCCAGCGCGTCGCCCCCCATGCGGGGGCGTGGATTGAAACAGCAATGTCACGGATGAGGATGTAGCCAAGGCCGAGTCGCCCCCCATGCGGGGGCGTGGATTGAAACCAGCCAGCCCAATCGTCCAGGCCCGCAACCGGCTGTCGCCCCCCATGCGGGGGCGTGGATTGAAACGCGCCCTGGTCGCTCTGGATAAACAGCGTGCAAAAGTCGCCCCCCATGCGGGGGCGTGGATTGAAACAGCAGCCTATCACGCTTGCCGGTGCCAACAGCAGTCGCCCCCCATGCGGGGGCGTGGATTGAAACAGGGCGAGTGGTTCCTAAACTTGGCTGACGGTCTGTCGCCCCCCATGCGGGGGCGTGGATTGAAACACGCCGTAGTCTGTACCTGGTCGAACTCTTGCTGTCGCCCCCCATGCGGGGGCGTGGATTGAAACCTAGCCACCAACTCCAAGTTTTTCGGCCCCGCAACGTCGCCCCCCATGCGGGGGCGTGGATTGAAACAGCTATACATCAACCTGGCTAGTAGCTGTTTGCAGGTCGCCCCCCATGCGGGGGCGTGGATTGAAACGACAGTTAACGCTAGGATTAAGTGCTAGCGGGCTGTGTCGCCCCCCATGCGGGGGCGTGGATTGAAACTTGTCGTGCCTACCGCGCCGGTAAAAGTGTCCGTCGTCGCCCCCCATGCGGGGGCGTGGATTGAAACCCTCATCCACCGCTACAGTCAGTGGCGTCGAACCGGTCGCCCCCCATGCGGGGGCGTGGATTGAAACATAATGGCGTACTGAATGTTAGCCGCCAGTATGTCGTCGCCCCCCATGCGGGGGCGTGGATTGAAACACTAATCGCCCACTGAGCATTGGGGTTGTCTACCGTCGCCCCCCATGCGGGGGCGTGGATTGAAACATAACTAACTCCCAAGGTCTAGAGTCAATGCTGTGTCGCCCCCCATGCGGGGGCGTGGATTGAAACCATCCGCCCAGCCGCATTGAGATTGCTTACCGTGTCGCCCCCCATGCGGGGGCGTGGATTGAAACTGGACGACCCTCACTAAGGGGTCGCATCTTTGACGTCGCCCCCCATGCGGGGGCGTGGATTGAAACAGGCGCGATCCGCGCCACTAACTCCGCGCAGTTGTCGCCCCCCATGCGGGGGCGTGGATTGAAACCAAAGCCACCATGCCAGCCTGCTGCATCGCCGTTGTCGCCCCCCATGCGGGGGCGTGGATTGAAACATCATCATTATCGGCACATCTTGCAGCGGCTTAATGTCGCCCCCCATGCGGGGGCGTGGATTGAAACTGGAAGTGCCGCGGATGGCGTACTTACGGCAGAGTCGCCCCCCATGCGGGGGCGTGGATTGAAACTTACGCCCACGGCGCGCCAGTATCCACGGTTGGGGTCGCCCCCCATGCGGGGGCGTGGATTGAAACGCGGTTAGAGTTCGGCGGATACGGCGCGGAAGCGTCGCCCCCCATGCGGGGGCGTGGATTGAAACAAATAGAGTGCCGGGATAAGGGTCAGCGGTGCCCTTGTCGCCCCCCATGCGGGGGCGTGGATTGAAACCACAGCGGCGCGGCGGGAAAAAATCCTCAAGGTGGTCGCCCCCCATGCGGGGGCGTGGATTGAAACTCACTGGAAACCCTCGACATAGTCGATGCCTGCAGTCGCCCCCCATGCGGGGGCGTGGATTGAAACAACTCGGCTCTCCGATTACATGGGCACGTCGCGGTCGCCCCCCATGCGGGGGCGTGGATTGAAACAAGGTCGCCGATGCACTCGGAATGGAACACGGCTAGTCGCCCCCCATGCGGGGGCGTGGATTGAAACAGCTTGGGTCCAGAAGATTTGCGAAGGATCACCGGTCGCCCCCCATGCGGGGGCGTGGATTGAAACCCCCATATATATAGATGGAGCGCTCCGCGCCGCTTCGTCGCCCCCCATGCGGGGGCGTGGATTGAAACGGCGGGTGCCTCTGCCAGTTCCACCGCTTCCCGCAGTCGCCCCCCATGCGGGGGCGTGGATTGAAACCCGAATCCACGCCTGAAACAGCGAGACGTAGGGCGGTCGCCCCCCATGCGGGGGCGTGGATTGAAACGTCGTATCCCCAATGCTTGAACACGAAACGCTCACGTCGCCCCCCATGCGGGGGCGTGGATTGAAACGGCCATGAGTTCCAGCGCGGAGCGCAGGCGGCACTCGGTCGCCCCCCATGCGGGGGCGTGGATTGAAACACGAATGATTGCAGTGTCGTTGACGACGAAAGCAAGTCGCCCCCCATGCGGGGGCGTGGATTGAAACCGCCTTATCGGCGTAGCCTTTCAGGCCATGGTTCAGGTCGCCCCCCATGCGGGGGCGTGGATTGAAACCAGACTTGGCAGGGCAATCCGGGAGTGAAGGTATGTCGCCCCCCATGCGGGGGCGTGGATTGAAACGCTCACGACACGAATCGAGATTCGCAACCACGAGTCGCCCCCCATGCGGGGGCGTGGATTGAAACATGCTGTGCTACCTTTCTGGCAGATGGCCGTTAGGTCGCCCCCCATGCGGGGGCGTGGATTGAAACGTAAGCTGCTACTGCGTTGTTCGACATGCCTCGAGTCGCCCCCCATGCGGGGGCGTGGATTGAAACCGTCTGCCTGTGGTGCTGCGCATTGGATGCGATGTCGCCCCCCATGCGGGGGCGTGGATTGAAACAGTGACAGCGACTTGGGAAACGCCGAGAGAACGGGTCGCCCCCCATGCGGGGGCGTGGATTGAAACCGTCGAAGCCAGGGTATTGAGTACCGCTACAACCGTCGCCCCCCATGCGGGGGCGTGGATTGAAACCGTGTTATCCATGTAATGCCTGCATCGCACGCTCGTCGCCCCCCATGCGGGGGCGTAGATTGAAACTCCAGCACGGCCGCGGACACCTGGGCGTTCCGCGTCGCCCCCCATGCGGGGGCGTGGATTGAAACACTTTTACCCCGTACTCAATATCGCAGCGTGGGAGTCGCCCCCCATGCGGGGGCGTGGATTGAAACGAGTAAAGAAGAATGGCCTTCCCACATCAAAGCCGTCGCCCCCCATGCGGGGGCGTGGATTGAAACAAAGCTCGGCAACGCTCTGATTGTGGCCGCTACCGTCGCCCCCCATGCGGGGGCGTGGATTGAAACGGAAATGGGAATCTCTAGGATTGGTCAGGGACCGTCGCCCCCCATGCGGGGGCGTGGATTGAAACCAAATGAAGCTCTTCGAGCCAACGATTACAACCCGTCGCCCCCCATGCGGGGGCGTGGATTGAAACAACTCATCGCCGATGAGATTGAGGGTGTTCGGACGGTCGCCCCCCATGCGGGGGCGTGGATTGAAACCTGAAGGGATTGCAACTCCAGATGCGACATCCCTGTCGCCCCCCATGCGGGGGCGTGGATTGAAACCGCCAGTGGTTGTCAAAGGCACGTTGGCGGGGCACGTCGCCCCCCATGCGGGGGCGTGGATTGAAACGGGACCGCCTGAATTGGGATCGTCTGCGCCATATGTCGCCCCCCATGCGGGGGCGTGGATTGAAACCTTCATGCAGAAGAAATCGCAGGGAACCTGGGGGTCGCCCCCCATGCGGGGGCGTGGATTGAAACGATGGCAATCCTCTGAAGCACAAAACCGGCCCCAAGTCGCCCCCCATGCGGGGGCGTGGATTGAAACGCGCGTCATCGCAGTATCCTCTCTAGTAACTCAGTCGCCCCCCATGCGGGGGCGTGGATTGAAACAAAGCCGTCGATAGCCTTGAGGCGGTCAATCACCGTCGCCCCCCATGCGGGGGCGTGGATTGAAACTCAACGCTGCTGGATATCTGCATACCAGCGTGCAATAGTCGCCCCCCATGCGGGGGCGTGGATTGAAACTAACGGCCCCACGCTAGGCAATGTGGTGCTGATGTCGCCCCCCATGCGGGGGCGTGGATTGAAACTTCCAGTGCCGGTGCCATGACACTCGCAGCCGCGTCGCCCCCCATGCGGGGGCGTGGATTGAAACAAATCATGGCACCAAACGTGGACAGGCGGCGACAGTCGCCCCCCATGCGGGGGCGTGGATTGAAACGTGGGCCAGGCATAGCAATGTAATCTGAGTCTGTCGCCCCCCATGCGGGGGCGTGGATTGAAACAAGGTACGTTCCGAGAGCCGTGATGAGTGACTGAGTCGCCCCCCATGCGGGGGCGTGGATTGAAACCGCTTGAAAAGAAGGAAGACATGAAGGGGCGCGGGTCGGCAACTGCCCAGCCTGGACGATGATCCTGTCGCCAATCCGCTTTTCCCAACCGCAGATGTAGTCGAAGACCGTCTTGGAAACATTTGTGTTGTTGCAAACGACGATAAAGACCGGCGGCGTG
>Ga0209208_10003128_pt1 | contig 23800 bp, 21 predicted proteins | sample S1TSphfallax_3_FD_187694 | JGI IMG/M metagenome (GOLD analysis project Ga0209208, IMG submission 187694) | Host-associated microbial communities from peat moss isolated from Minnesota, USA - S1T2_Fd - Sphagnum fallax MG (SPAdes) (version 2) | ecosystem: Host-associated > Plants > Peat moss >...
TGCTGTCCAAATACACTAAAAAAACAATTTCAAGTGACAACCTAGGAAGTGCCTAGGTCTAGATATGGCTAATTTAATTATTTTTATTTCGAAAAATGGCGAAAAAGGTCCCTAAAATCACAAAATTTGGGTGTTTTTGGAATTAAAAAAATTCAACAAGTTGCGAGAAATTCGCCCAAAAAAACAATGTTCATTAATGAATTGGTGAACAAAAAAAAACCATAATAAGAAGGACCAGGCCCCAAGACTTTCAGGGTTTTTTTTTTCAAATTCCCCAAGTAGGTCCACTGGCGAGGATCCCCAGAGCATTAATTAACATTAAATGGCGATTGTCCTAGGTGGGCTGTAAATTTGTACAAAGGTGCGGCTATAAGTGGCTTTCTAGGAATTGCCTTGGTCTAGATCTGGCTAATTTAATGATTTGTTTTTTTCAAAAAATGGCGGTAAAAAGTCCCAACAAATCACAAAATCTTCAAGTTTTTTTTTTTTTCATTTTCTGAAAAACATAAATAGCCAAAAAATAAAATGAAGATGGGCCGGGAGATGACGCCCAGAAGAAGGGGCAGAAATTTGTGGGCAGGTGGAATTTTCACACTTTGCCTTCTGCGCCTTCTTACGCCAGCGATCTGCGCCGTGGGCAGCAGGGCATTCGCCTTCGTGTGCGCGGGGCGAGAGAGAAAGAGAGAGAGCTAGAGAGAGGAGCTGCACTAGATCCCTGTGGGGGTGGTGTGTGTCTGTAAAAGGAGCTGGTGATGGTCGTTCTGGCGATGGCAGCAGACGCAGAGGAGGAGCAAGTGTTGTTGGTCTCAAGTCTTCGTCAATGGGACTCTTGGAAGCAGCTGCAGCGCGAGGAAGTCGCGTTATTCTCCACTTTTGCCGTTTTGTTCGTGAGCATGGTGTTTTTCTACGTCGGTAAAGTTCTCAACTCTTTCTTCTTCTGCACTGCTGCTGTTTCTTCTGCTTGCGGCTTTTGATCCCTCTGTTTTCTGGGGGTTGCAACTCGACGAAGTTTGACTCTGTTGCTCTGCCTTCATCTGTCTGTCTGTCTTTGTGTCTGTGGCATCAATTAAGACGATGTAGACAGGATTGTGAGTCGGCCTCATCGACGCCTTTCAAGTGGGTTGTTTATTATCTCAATACCAGTTGCCGAAGCTTCGGTGCTGAAATTCTATGCGCATTACGTCAATCCAATTCCGCACCCGGACTGCATCAACTCGTCATCCAAAGATTGAGAGCCAAGGGGTTTTTTAAAGTTCTTGTTGGGAAGGAATGCAAAGAAATGTTACGGTCTTCTGGGATGTTCTTGAGCTGTTTTTGTGTTTTGTTGCTCTTATCGCCATTCACAGATTTTGATTTGGAGGCATGGATGCAATAATGCCTATGTTCTCCAGGACATCCTCTGCTTCCTTGAAGAAGAAAGGGTTTCCAGAAACCCTAGAAACCCTTTTTTTTGGCCCAAGTAAACCATCACGTTTCTCTTTAGTGACCTTTCGTAGTCAGGTCACCAAAGCTCTGGAGAGATTTTATGCAGCAGCTGCTGATGTCTTTGGGGACTTATAGCTTTAGTTGTGAGGTTGCCAGTGCAAAAGTACTATCACTCTCCTTCCTGAGGACGTGTTTTTATTGGCTTGCAGTCATCAGAGTTGCATTCAGACACAAGGTGTCAAACACAATTCTGCTAGTGGGGTTGAGTGATGCTGGAAAAACCACGCTCTTTTATCAGGTAGTTGTCCACTATGGATAACATCTTGTGCTTTTTGAAATGTGATTTGTTTTTTCTATTGAAATCATGGAGCTTCTGGTGTCAAAGACAGTGTGGTAGATGAGTACTGGTTTGAAAGTAGGTTGGGTTTGGGTGCAGTTGCGCGATGGTTCAGCACATCAAGGATCTGTGACTTCTATGGAACCTAATGATGACGAATTTATACTTCACTCAGAGTCCACCAAGGTATCCATCTTGCATTTCTTAAACAGGTGATAACATGATCAGTGTTGTCTTTAGAGTTGGGGCTTGTTTTCAAAATGAATCTGGGTTTGTTGCCTTTCAGTTTGCAAATACATCATTTTGCAATTCCTTTGGTGCCAGCAGTGCTGTGAACTTGGTCTGGCATTGGTGTCAGAACTTTGAGGGTTGCTGATTTGCAACATGACTACGTAGTGTTTTTGGTGCAGAAGGTGAAGATCAAGCCAGTTCACATTGTTGATGTCCCAGGGCATGCTCGACTGAGGCCCAAACTGGATGATTTCCTGCCAAAGACCTGTGGGCTTGTGTTTGTAGTGGATGCCCTTGATTTTATGCCCAACCTTCGATCTGCTGCTGAGTACATTCTCTCCTCTTCTTTTCTCCCTTACTGTCTCTGAAGCTTAATGAAGGCAAAAGTAAGTCAGATAGTTTGACAAGATACTGGACTGTGATACTATGCCGTCTAAATGGTGTCTAACATCAACTAGTGTACTGAAAGGAACCAAAATCTCAAGTTGCTTGCATGATACTGACAGTGGCATGAGTGAATGGGTGAAGGTACTTGTATGAGGTGCTCACAAAGACAGTGGTTGCAAGGAAGAAGATACCTGTTTTGCTAGCTTGCAACAAAATGGATAAAATCACTGCTCATTCCACTGACTTCATCCGGAAGCAACTAGAGAAGGAAATGTAAGTGACCTCTCCAGTTGTAGGTTCATCATTTGAGTAGCTGCTATTGCAAGTACTTGTACCATCTTGGAGAAGTTTTTGCTGTAACTATCTCAGGACAAAAACTGTTTGCTAGGATTGGTCTCTTCAGGTGTGTTGGCTGATGATCACCAACTGACTGGTATGCTGGGCTCATCCATCCTGACAGCAACAAGCTTCGGTTGACAAGAAGTGCCATTTCGTCTGCGGATGTGACAAGTGAGATTTCCCTCGGAGTGGAAGGCGAGCCCTTCAAATTCTCACAGTGTGTCAACCAAGTTTCTACTGCAGAGATGTCAGCATTGAATGGCCAGGTGGAAGAGGTAGAGCGCTTTATTCGTGAACAAGTAAAGCCCTAAAGGTTTCTCGGTTTTAGGTGGAGAGACCTATTGTTCAGTGATGGGTTGACAATGTCAACAGGCCATGTGTTTGCAAGTTTTTCTGTCCTGACGGTTTCAGGGCTTTCATGTGAACATATGGGGATGGTCTGATACCTTTCTTTGACTAAAGATTGGTTTCTGGACCAGGTTGTGAAATCCCCAGTGAATGAAGATTTTGGTGGCGTTGTATGTCAATACTCAATTGTGTTTTCAGCCATTGGCAGGTTGCCTTCATGTTGATATGTGCACTAGATGAGAACTGTATTGTTTTGGAATTGTCTTCTTTGTTTCATGATGTTGGAAGTTGCCAAAGAGTTTACACAATCTCCTTGGAAAGGATGATGCCAAGTGGCATCCATTGCAACTATTTCCTGTTCACACAACACTGTGGATGAACCTCAACTGACTTGATATTTGGTTTTTCCTTGGTAATTCATTGTGTAAGAAGTAGGTCCTATATAGAGGTACAGGTTGGAAAATGGGTGATTACCAGGCAAGTAATGATTTATACATAAGTAAGGGCTGTTTTTGCTACCTACCCACTAACTAACAAGCTTCTTAGTAGTAATAAAGGCAACTGAGCTAAATACCATCTTTTGCTAGGGAACTGGAACCCAACAGAAAACTGTTTCCTGACCATTTACCATCCATCCTTCATGATGCACTGGTGGGTGATGCTTAACTTTGGCCCAGTGGAATGATCCTTGTACCTCTGTGCAGGCAAGTGTGCTCTGTTCCACTGTTGTGAATATGGAGCAGGCAAAGCACACCCCTGTGAAATGATTGCAACAAGACAAGCACTCCATATTTGTTGGCAGGATTCTCAATTCAGAATTTGAGAACATTGGTGTGAACCCTTTGCATGTCTTAACCACATGGACATGAGCATTTCCTTGTCCTCTGCCTTCTCTGTCTTCTTGAATTCTTTTTTGTGTGCACCATTTGTAAAGTACAGATCAGTCTTTTGAGATCAGCCTTTTTGCCTTGAAGAATTATGCTGTGTAGGAGTTTTCATGGCTTCTTGTAACATGGTGGCAGATTGGAGAGAGAGACCTTCACTTCTCCTGACAGTGTGATCCACATCCAGAAGAACCTCTGCAAGGGTTTTGGGCATTTGATTACAATTCCTCTCTGGCAGCAAGTGGGTGTTGTCTCCACTTGGATAATTGGATCCTCTGGAATTTGTTGCAAAAGATCATTCATTGCAAACTTGCAAGATTCAAACAGACATGTAGTCAGTTTTTATTTCTTGAAACATGTGATTCTAATGGGGGGAAAGGGACAGATATGTGCTATGACATGTAGACTCAGAAGCGAATGCATTCCCAGGCTGCCTCATGCAGCTGTAGAAATGGGGAAGGAGACATTCAGCACATTGACATTGTATGTGCTAAGTCAGCAAACTTTTGCTGATGGCACAATGACCAAGCTGCTGATCAGTTTGTAGGTCAGATATGGCCTTCAGATACAATCCTAGTGCCTGTCAAGCATGAATCTGGATACATATGAATTTGAAGTATGTATTGTGTATAGAACTTAGTGTCAATGCTGCACATTTTGTTGATTTGATCATGCAATTTGTGGAAAATGGACACAGTTACATGGTTGGGTTGTTCATGTTTCATGAGTTTGCACCAATGAAACCCAGTTGCAATCACATTGTGCATCAATGAGTGGGTGTATTCTGCATGCTTGTGACTTTGTGCTAAATAAGCTGAATAAGACTAGCTGCCTATGAACACTTTACTACTCTAAGCATCCAGTAGACCAACAAAATATAAAGACAAGGGCTGTCTCTCTATGATTGACTTTTGAGATTCTACATCTTGTCAACCTTCTTTAAGAATAGTGTTCAATGGTTGCATCTTGCTAGTTACTCCGGGGGTGGTATCAAAAGTACTCACCTTACCCACATGAGTATCATCAGCATCAGACTTGTAATTATTCAAAGTCACCCATACCCTGAACATGAAATAGGAGACAGGAGGAGGACAAGAGATCAAAAGTAAATGGTGAATAGAATCCTGCTCCTAGATTTCACATGCACAATTACTATAATACAATGTTTTGCAGTTCCAGCTTGGATCTGAACATTTCCCACCTCAAGGTCTGATGCCAGTGACAGCAGCTCTTTTCTGTCCACATATCTGCTTTAAACCAAGAATTGAACACAGTAAAACAGCTTTCAATGGATTAACAGGATTACCTATGCCACAGAGTTATATCAAGGGCAGCACACTAAGGACCCTTTGCTTGATCGCCACTTCACAGATCCACATTTGAGCTATTGGGGGCACACTGCTTTGGGCGCATCCTCTTCCCTGTATGTCACCACTTTCACAAAAGATCCATGGAAAAATAAATTCACACAAACTTGTGCTAGCAGTGATGGCAGTTCACAGAACAACAAATACAGAGAGTCACAGTTCTCCATTACAATCTCCCACAGTTTTAAGTTCATTAAAAGATTTTGTAGAAACATAGTCTGCACTCTCAGAACAACACTAAATTGCCTACTTAACTTCAGCATATTCTCCCAAGAAGACTACAAGCACCAGTTCCTCTGAAGATCAGCATCTGTGATTCAACAAAAGTGACTGATTTGGTCCCACCCCCCTTCACTTCTTCAAGACAAGAGGGCCAACATTGTCACCCGTGGCCTTGTTGTGCTTGACATGGGTTCCATCACAAAGAGGAAATGTTCCAGATCGCCAGCATCTGCCCACCCATCATCCCACATAGGAATTATCATCTCACAGAAGAGTTCTTTAAACAAGTGAGGATGCTCAGACAAAGCTCAAATTAACTTCCTGTGGAAATTGAATTCAGTTACAATCAAATCAGCTGCAATAACACTAGTCTCCAGATCTCAACCATGAAAGTGAAATAAAGCTATGAATCAGAGCTGCAAAACATAATCCTTTCTTTAGAGCTACCTAGTGTCTGCCTGACTGACACAGAAACATGTTGAAAGTGTCACAATCAAAGAACAAACAAACAGCACCAGTCATTATGCAATCAGGAATTCATCTCAAGATTTCCTGCCCAGAAAACAGCAGCCCTTTGCGGAAACTATAATCTCCTTCTGATGATGTCCTCCCTTAATGTATTTTACTAACCCTATCTCTCTTGGGTCACTGAGAAATCCTTCATCCCCATGTGAAATATTACATGATGCCGCCAATTCATCTTAGCCTTATCTTCATCCCAAATATGCAGATTTCCCACAACAAACTGACAGTAAAATGTTAATAGAAAAGCAAAACCACTAATTACAGAGAATGATGGCAGAGAGCAATCCTCCTCAGTTTAGATGGTATTTGCAAAGGAGGAACACTAAGACAAGCTTACAGAAGAATTAAATGAAACTAAAAACCAGTTTAAACAAACCTCTAAATGACTGCAATACTAAAATGCTTCAGCACCCAAAATCCATTGCTTCCACTTCACCTCATAATGGCAATGTGGAACAGCTCAAAACCCTACAAGGCTGATTTTGAGAGTTGTATACAGAATGAACTTCCCTACTGTTCTACTGCAATCAACAGCATCACATTCTCAATGGCAGCCCATTGTTTATAATCCATGGCAAATTCTCTTTCAGACTCTGATATCATTCCAGTATTCTCCATTAGATGGTCAAGAGTTGTGAATACTTGAAACCAGTGCTGGAAAATTTCTGAGACAATACTTTGAACCCTAAACCCTGTTGCAGAGTCGACCAAGTAAAAATTCCTTCGGCTATCTCAAGGGTAGAAGAGAAAATGAAATTTGAAATCACCCCAAAAAAGGAAAAAAGAGAAGAGGTTTGGATTCTCTTTTCAATCTCAAGGGCAGAAGAGAACAGGAATTTTGAAATCGCCCCCAAAACAAACCCAAAAAAAAGAGGGGAAAAAAAAAAGAATCGAAGGGTCGGATTCTCTTCTAACCTACCTGCAATAAGCAGTCACGGGCTTTTCGAGGCCAGAGACCTCCACAGTGTCGACCACCTTAGGCGAATCCTTGGCAATGGAGGGGTTGAGCACCACTTGAGTCTCAATCTCCGATCTGGCCACACCAGCCACCAAACTCACTCTCGATGTTCTCCCAGGCGCCCGCTGCAACTTGGGCATGGGTGTTCCTGCAAGGGAAGAAAATCCCAAAGTCTTGGAGCTACAAACTACCATCATTGCCATTAAATCCCAAAACCAAACGTCAATCCCCTCAAAACCCAAAACCCAAACAAACAAAAAGATCTCTCAAATTCCCTCAACAACAAATCCCCGAATTTTTTTTTTTAACGAATGAACAACAATCGCCAGTCACGAATTGTTGAGTATGTATTGGCAAAAGAGAGGGAAGAGATGGGGGAGCTTTTGTAGAAGAGTGGAAGGCAGCGGGCACACAGAAGAGAAGAGAGCGTGTGCAAGGCACAGTGCTTTCGCAGTGTGTTTCCTGAGTCCGGTGTTGGTGCGAGAGTGCGTGGCGTCTGTGATCCACAAAACTAGGGATAGAAAGGGAAAGTGGAAAAAGGGTACCAAGTGTTGAAATGCCATTGGAAATCCAAACTATCAAAGATGATGAGAATTTAGGAGCCCCTTTCTTTCTTTCTTTGTCCATCCCATACCCTAGTACCTAGGCTGGTTAGGCACTAGTTAATTATTTTTGTAATTGTCAAAAAAAATTTAAAACACCCATCTACCATGCTAAAAATCTCAAGAACACTAGCTTCATCATTTAGTATAGTGCCTAATTAAAAACATTATTATTTGTATTGCCAAAATTAAATGACCAAAAATACTTTATTAGCCATTTCGTTGCCCAACCCACCCAACTATTCTAATATGCAAGGTCTCACTTATATTTTATATCCATTGTTGTAACCTAGTGAAATGGATTACTCCATATATTTCATATGTACAAGGTTCAATTCTTGGAAAATGTGACATGGTGAGGTCCAAAAAAATAAAAATAAAAAATAAAATCCAACTTTGCCTTTGTGTGAATTATTTAACCCCAATTTTCAATCACAAGTATAGTTAGTTTATATATGTGTAACATTAACTTTCATTTGCTCAAATGTTACAATATTTTTGGGGATATTTACAACCCTTAGTAATTGAACCCATCTTTATGCACTTACATGAACCTTAATTTCCAATGCTCAAGTTTGATGTGAGTTGCAAATGTTAATGACAATTTTCATATACACTATTAATTTATGAGCAAATCAATATCATATAGCATAGACTATACGATTCATAATGGTCAAGTTGAGTTTTATTGTGATTTGGAACAAATTAGTCAATTTGGTGACCTCAATTGCAAATATGCCCATTTTCAAATTTGGTACATATTCATTTTCACATTCTTCACATGTTGTTTCATGTAATTCATGCCAAGATGTAGACTTTAATTAAAGAATCCCTTTCAATCCTAGCATGTAAAAAGTTCAACCCTAGTGTTGTTAAAAACCCTCACAACTTTAAACCTTTCATTTTGAATGGTAAACGACATTTCATAGCTTGAAAATGATTTACATCAACAATAGCTCCATGACAAAAATAATGCCAAAACGATAAAGTTTCAATGATGAAAAAACCATAATTTTGAATTATTAGTAAATAACACTCATCTTCATCTTCACCCAACATCTTTTTGCTACAAAGCCTTATGCACTTATTTTTTGAGATTATCAATTTGAACCTAGTGCAACTTCTTACTTCAACTCTTTCAAGCACCATTTTGAAATTAAATGCATTTTTTGACATTGCAACACAACCAATACATAGGAGGCTATAGAACATTATAGCACAAACAACTCAATAGGGTTGTCATTGTGATTTTCACAAGGCTTAACTTTAACCCTCTTTATGGGTCAACAAGTTTCATTCACCTAATGTTTCATTCCCACAATATGCCAATACAAAACTAATGGACACATAAGTTTTTGACAACAAATTTTGAAAATCATATGAATTAATGCAAATAAAATGTTATTTTTATAAACATCCCAAAACATAAATTAAAAAAAAATTGTATTGTGTTTAATGTTTATCAATAACAAGAATTTTGAGAATGATATTTGTTTGGAAAAATTAAAATAAAATAATTTCACACATTGTATACATGTTATAACATGGGTAATGATTTTAATAAAATTTGCATGGGTTTGTGTTTTAAACTATGATCATTCAATAGATGTGATTAACATATTGTAAACGTAAAAAATATATTTGGGATTAATTTTTTTATATTGAAGTCTTTTCATAATTTAATGTGTTGCAAAATGAAAGTGTGTAATTGAATTACATGATAATTCAAAAGATTTTTAGCTTACTAATAAGATTAATAAAAATTTATTATATGAAAATTGCTATGTTATTTAAAGGGAATAAAAATGATCATCATTTTCATGATTTAATGTATGTAATTTTAAAAAAAAAACCCTTGAATTGAAATTAATTGATGACATTGAAAGAAATTGTAATTTTTTTTAAATAAAAAATTTTGTACATAAAAATGTAATTGCATTAATTCATGCAATAGATATTTTAAAAATAATTGAAAAAAATAGCGTGTGATGCAATGACACAAAAATTGAAATTATTTAATTGAAGGAAAATAAGAAATAAAATACATTTATTGGGACATTTGTGTTAACAATTGTGATAAAATATGCATTTGCATAATTGAATATTGATGACATGCATGATATTAAATCTCAACATTAAAAATAATAATTTAGAAAAAAACTATGTTCATCAAATAACTATCTATATTTAGTGTCACAATAATGAGAAAAATGAGTTTAACACCAAATTCAAAAAATGATTCATTTCATGTCTTTTTTTGTAAATTCAATTTGCAATATCAAGAATTTTGATATATATTTGTGTTTGTAAATTAATTATTATTTTGATTTAAAAATAATTTTATTGACATTTATCAGTAATGTGAATTGTACATTAATAATAATAACATAGTGTAGATTTCAATTTAAAGTTTAAGTTGTTGTTCTTAAAACCAAATGATAGATTGTCAAGTAAATAAGATTCATGATTTTATTTTTGTATTCTTTTCTTGTCAAATTATTTTTCTTTGATGTTTTTTATTTTCCAAGCTTATCTGTTGAAAATAAAAGTGTTTAGTTATTTTTATTAATTTCATATTTTCAAGTTCTTGGATTTGTGTAAGATGGATCCAACAACAACAATTAATAGGATCACCACTATTGGTATCCTAAACTCATACAAACTCCATTGCCTCAACATAATGTGTCTATATATATATATTTCTACTTGATCAAATTTTGATTTTGTTAATAATTTTAAAATGTCAATAGAAATCAATTACTATTTGCTTCAAGTTTCATTTAACTAATTTTGAAGTTCAATGATAAACATTTCAACATTCAAAATGGACTTGATGAAAATGAAAATTCTTTAAATGGACTTGTTATTTTACAAGATATTACTATCCAAAAAATATGCAATGTTAATTTCAAAAAATGATCATTACAAAGTGACAACTCATTTATCTTGACATTGGATATTAATAAAATCAACACACCCTTCCACCATAATAATTTAATCAAGAAAATACATAGATAAATTTTATGTTATGTAAAAACACAAATGATGACATTATTGAAATAAATAATAATTCAAACAATGCCCACAATGATGATGACGAGAGCATTGATTATTGACATGAAATGCTTCAATCAGCAAAAGAAGAAAATGTACCACGTTTAAAAGAATTATGCAAACATTATATATTGGCAAATTACAATCAATGGGATATGAACAACACAATTATGCAATCATAAAAAACAATAAATAATCATTAAAAAGTCCCTTCAACACATTTTCATTAATAATAATCAATGGATCTTGATAAAAAATACGTACATTCACATTGAATTTACATTGTACAATACATCATTCAAATAAATCAATAATTAAAACATTACCCAATAACATCATATAACTATTAAATAAATTGACAAATGGTGAACAATTATTGCAAAAATAAGCAATTGTAATATAACAAAAGAATGATTCAACATGTGATACTTTCATAATAACATATGCCACAATATATAACATTTGAAACTGAATTAAAACAATCCAAATATATTTTTATCACAAATATAAATACTTTACAAAACAACATAAATAATAAATACATCTTTCTTTTTGTAAAATATCCATCCTAAAACTTCATTCTGTCCTATCCAATTAACATCACATTAACACAATATCATGCACATATTCTTTTATCATCTTCATAGTTGATCGTCATTGTTGGTTTGTACCCAAGTGTATAAGATTTTAGTTATCATAGTAAAAATTCTTAAATCATGAAAACAAAGATTTGGAGTTAATTGACGACATGATTCACATGAAAGGACATTAAATAATAAATTATAAATTAATTGCACACCCAATCACATATTCAAAATTTACCACTTTTTTGCATTTGGGTCACCAAATCAAATGTTGTGTAACAAGACTATTACTAAGTTATTACTTTTGCTATGCGTCAAATTTAGGATTCTCACAACCCACAAACTTTGGTTCCAAATATACACTAATTCGATGACCCAATAGTGCCAACTTCCATATCTCTGTAATGCCTTGGGCAGCTTTTTCAACACATGTTTGTCAAATAATTAATTTGTCTTTGAAACTTTGATTTTGACAAATAGAATATTGCTAAAACTTCAATATTTTCCTTAACAAAGTTTTGTTATTTGAATTTCATTTTGTTTGAAAATTTAATTTCTGAATATAACATAATTATGCTGCTAAGGTAGTAGAATATGCACTCTCAGTGAGCATGTGTTTCAACCCGCATGAGTGTACATGCTCAGACGAGTGTGAGAGTTTTTGACAAAAAAAAAACCAGATCAACTTGATTTGATATTATTCATGTCAAAAGTAACTTTTCTAGTCCATATTCATATCATTACTTTCAAACTTTTTGATTTGAGTTTTTGTCCTCATCAAAAACTTTTGAGCACCTTCTCAGAACACACATTTCCTCTATTGACAGTTGAGTGGTTTTTCCATGCATGTGTAAGCTAAGAGTGCTACAAATTTACAATGCTCTGTATGTAATAGACACAAAAGCATCTCATGGTTTCTCTAGGTGTTAGAGCTTAGTAGGCTGTAATCAACACTCGTAAAATTGCAGCTGTTGCACTAAAACTAAAGCACAGGATTGAAATGACCTGAACTGTCCCAAGGCCGTTGTTCATATGATCTTCCCAAAACACTCCGTTGCTTGCTTATGCTGCCATCTGACATATTATACTCAGGAAAATAATCCAAAAACCCTTTCGTCCCTAATGTGTTCACCCCATTGAACATAAACTCGGATATATACCTCTGTAAAAGAGCAAGACCAACAACACTCACGAGGTTAGAAAAGACATCATCATTCATGCTCCAAAAGAGGAAAAAGCCCACCTTTTAACAATTCCATTCTAGGCAACTCTGATCGAATTTAGCTTTCTCTGTCTGTGGGAGATAGACTCATAACACTATATTTGATATAAAACACCAACTCACAGACTGCTTCCTACAGTAGATATATCTATGGGATTCCAGAGGAAAATGCACGATGACATATTGAAGGTAACATGACAGTGAGTGTCATCATAACCTTATGACAGTTGTGCACAAAGTGTCAGACAAACACCTTCATTAAAAGAAGCGGTGAAAGTGAACAGCCATGACTACTCACTGACTCCAGCAGGTCCCAATAGTGGGTGTAGATAAGTATCCTTCCAACAATTACACTGATGATTATAAATCTCAACCAGATCCTCAGTGGTTTAGATCCTCTTCATTGGACTGGGGTCACACAGTTGAAGATAGAATGTTGGGCTCAAATTTAGAGCAGTTTAAGGCTCAGACTTGCTCACTAGGTACAATGGTATGGAACAAACAAAGTGTATCCTGTGTGTGTGCTATGTGGGATGTACTGACCTCACATAATTGTTCCCCATAGAGTCGTGCAAGCATATTTCGCCCTGGATCCTACACCCATTCCCCAAAACCATGTTGTATTCCTTAGTATCAAACTGCAACAGAAAAACCTCATGCTGCACTACAAAGCAACTTTCGGTTCAGCCTAAACCCACAAAGCAGTTCAATATCTGGTACAGTTGAGGTAATGTGACATGACCAACAAAAAGCTGTGCAGGTGCATGGGTACTGGTTCTCATCAGAGGACTTCCTGGCAGATTGGATGTCCTGATATAGTAAGGGAAACCTTGAGTCTGATTTGGCCACTAATCTATTTCTTTTACATTATGTGAGACCTACCTTCAAAAATTGAATCATTCAGAGAACTGTGATGAACCTACAAAGAAACAGAACACTTAATGCAACCTTACTTATGAAGGATTCCTATCATGGTTTTTAAGTATAAGATGGAGGCCCAGGAGAATAGGGAGGTAACCTTGGTTGCACGCCACATTAAGTAGCGATGATGAGCCTCTTGATTTTTTGAAATTTGTTCAGGATTGGTAGTTGGTTGAGCTATATCCACCATCTGTAACCAGGCCTGTTCCACCACCAACGTCATTGGATTCATTTATACTCCATTTAACATGAATCTGAACAGAAGTTTCTCACACTAAAATTTGTAAAGATCTTCTTATCACCCATTGGATTACATGCAAAAATATATAGTTGCAAGAACTAACAGCAAGAAAGCCTCTCTGAATTTTGAGGTCTAGTCAATGTTCCACCTCCTCCATTTTCCACTCTTCACAGAAAACATCTTTCTAATGTAGTCTGACAGTTATAAGGCTTGATGTGACATTCAGAGGTTATTACATTTCTTACATGTCAAGGTCCTCACTGCAAGAGAAAACTTCCCTCAGCTGCAGTACTCTTCCTTGCACAACTCAAAATGTTCCCATTAAGAACAAGTGGGAAGAGTCTCAATATCACAAATGACTTGAGGTTTTCAACAAAATTACAGTACTTGGGCTAATGCCAAGATCTGAGTAAATCTACAGCAATTCTACAGGGGTGGGTATCAATGTCAAAGACAAACCTCAAGATAGTCTTGAAATGCAGGAAACACTTTGTTCTGGATGTCTTCTCTTTGGTGTGGTCTAGACCAAATCACAATTGGAGAAAAAAATTGAATTGACTCTGCTGTCAGCTTGTCACCCCATGGCAAAATCTGAATCCAAACACCCCAAACAAATCTGCTGTTGTCTCAATACTTCAACCCTATATTAATCATGTTCTGGTACAGAAGTGATGAAGAAAAAATAGATTGTCATTGAGGAGGGCACACTTTTGTTCTTAGTTCAATAAGGAAATCTGAAAATTCCATTCATAAAGTCAGAAATTGGGTGTGAATAAATAATCAATAGGCAGACTAATTTAGTAGCAAGGGTGTATTTCCTGCCTACTTGAGCTGATCCACATTCTTGAAAAGAATTTCTCACCTGTGTATATTTGTTGGCCATCGGCAGAAGCTCTGAAAAGTATTTGTCTTTGTACTCTGGATTCTGCTCAATGTTGTGAAGTGGATTCAAATCCCTACAAGTACCCAAAAAAACATAAGAATAATGCCTACACAGAAGCAAAAGCACAGCCAACTCCTGAAATACACTTCATACCAAGTGCTCAGAATCAAACCCACACAATCCTAGATGGCACATGAAGACCTTTAGTCCTCAGAACAAAGTTGACAATGACTTCAGTATTGGAGGCATAGACAGCAAACACAAACCGAAAATGTGTAGCAAAGAACATGGTCAAGTGGAAGGGAGATGGGTGTGGATGTACAAAACAATAATATTTCTGCTTGCAGTTGAGACAAAATCAGTACAAAAGATGGGTAGATCATATTCAGGTCGAGCACAGATGGCCAGATTTAGAACCTGCACCCTTCCCCATTCCCTGAAATCCTTATTCCAAACTATCTTTTTCTTCAGGTCTAACACTGTAACAATTACCATGGACATGATTCCATCAAACCACCAGAAATCCAATTGCTCAATCTTTGTTCTTCTTGTGTCCATGAATAAGCAAACAATATCACAAAGTGGGCAATTGTGTTTGATCTGGCAGATGTTGTTTAGTCCATGTAGATGATTGGGTTTTGCGCAATGAAGGGCACAAGAGAGTAAAAGATACCTGCAAAGCATTTCCAGCATCAATACTTGCAGCACGAAAAATCCGAATTTTAGCAGATTCATAAGCACAATTCTTGGTCAAAGATACACCATCCAGCGCAACCATGTTGCTGAATTCATCCTGCAACAAGAAAAGAAAAAAGAAAACAAGAAGAACAACAACCATTCAAGTTCTCAAAAGTCAAATGTGACAAAACAAGGAGAGGCAACTGTACCCATGAAACATCATGTTTCACAGTGACTTCCATCAATCATGCATCTTGTAATGATGAATCAGAAGGCAATCAGAATCCAATATTTTCCCTGTGGATTTTGCAACATTTTCCTATGATGGTGGTGCAGCATGTGGGTGATGCTTTGTACCTGGATAGGCAATTTGGAAATCTCTTGAACATGCTGGTGCAGTTTCTCAACAGCGAAATCCAAAAAATCATCATACAAGCCTTTGTTATTGGCCCTCGTACAACTCAACTCTGCTCGTACTCCTCTGATTGCCTCCAAACCCCAACGATTATTACTCCTGCTCTTCTTGGCAGCTTGTAATCTCCGACTGCCGCAGAAACTCAACCCAAAAACAGAAACTCCCACTGTCACTTGCACCCGTCCCCATGATCTTTCCAATGGAAACAATGCAGAAAACCTCAAGCGCTTTGGCAGCCCCAGTTTGCAGATAGCCAATTCTACCAAGCTAGTTCTGGATTCTAAACCTGCCTGACGGCTCTTGATTGCCCCTCTCGAAATGTGATAGCACTTCTGGCTCAAAGGGCAACTCAAAGTCTCCATTTCTCTCTGTCTGTCTCTCTTGTCTATCCAGATGAGTTCTTGCTCTTTCCAGGGGGCACAGAGCTATGGCAAGCAGCGTGGTATGTCGATGATAGACTATAACATCATCAGTAGAAGCAGCAAAGAGCTTCTCCGAACCCGAATGCTTTCCACCGCCTTGACGAACAAAATCTTACATATACCTCCATGTGTAAGTTCCCACAACAGCAACATCCTCTCTTGCAACCAACCCAGCAGCTCTCATTCACGCACAGTTTTCGATGCAGAGGTCGCTCTCAACTGTCATACATGCCTAAGTGCTGTGGCATTTGCGTTTTTTTCTTCTTCTTCTTCTGTGCTTGGTCAGGCAACAAGCGATGCCAGATACGCTGCAATTCTATGACCACGAAGCAGCTACCGACGAAAGCTTGAGGATTTTAGGGTTAGGGTTTGGAGCTCCAAACCCTAATGCTGACGACGGACGTTTTGTGAGTTCTGATCTGCTGTAGATCGTGTAGCACCTGGTCTTTCGTGAAGCGCATCACAGACGAACACCTGACTTCTGGGGATTTCGACGTCGTATTTTGACCAAAACGAAGAGCGAGGAGGAAGTATGAGCGGTGGGCAGGTACCAGCCTGGAGTTCTCGTCTCGTCATTCAGCTGGTTAGGGGGCTGCCAGGAACAATGCGTGTGCACCGCGGCACGGTTGCAGCTCTTGGTCTTCGCAGACGGCATCAAACCGTGTTCCGTGAGAACAATCCGTCGATTCGTGGCATGATAAACCATGTTTGTGCTTTTTTTTTCTTCTCAAAAATTCCACTTTTGCTTTCTGTGGACATAGATAGTAGCATCGGTCTTTCTTCTTCTTCTTCTTCTTTGTCATCTTGTTCGCCTGTTGCTTCTTGCTTCGGCTAAGCTCCGGAAGGCGTTGAAGGTGGGGGATTGATTCCTTCCTTTTCCGAGAATCTCATACAGGGATCTTCTTTCTGGTGTTTGAACCCTTTCTTTCTGCAGGTGAAACGGCTTTTGTCAGTGGAAACCGAGGAGATGTACAACGCCCGAATCCAGGCAGAGGCGAAAAGAAAAGCCCTGAGGTTTCCACGCATCATCCAACATTCTCCACCTCCACGCACCTAAGATAGTTTACTAGACCTGGTTAGCATGAGGGAGGGCTTAGTCTGGAGCTGAGGAAGAAGATTAATGTTTCTATCAATGCATCTTCTTCTTCTTCTTCTTGTGTCTGGTGCTCATGTGAGGGACGTGCAAACCATTCTGCAATCTATTTGTAAATTTGCTTGGCTATGATTGCTATAAGGACACTCTTGTCTTCATGGATCTGTGTGTCTCTTTCTCTGTCTTTGAAGTATCTTGAATGGAGGCTCCAGCTTGCACATCAGAGAACTCAAGGAAGGGACCAAGTTTCTTTATTCTAGGGTTTCCGTTTTTATTGTAAAACCTGTGCTGTGGATACTAACCACACACTGGTAGATTGATTATATAGAACAATTGATGCTGCAATTATATAGACACATGTGCTGCAGCAAACACATCTGGCAAAGACTTTCTTATGCCACTGCACTAGCATTGCTTCAGTGTTGTGGCTAGGAGAACTCTTTGGTTATAGCTTCAACCCAAACTGTTGCAGCTTTGTCCTTGCTAGTGAAAGCATGATCCTGGTTCTCATGAAGTTGGGATGAAGATGTCAAGGGATTGAATGTTGTGATTGGGGCTGGCTGCAACAAGGTATGAATCTTTGAACCTACAATGGCAATGGGATCATTAGGGCTGTTAGATAAGAATGGTGGGGTGGGGGGTTTTGTGAGGATACCTGTGCTTCCACCATCCCAGGCTCCCAAGCGAAAGTATGTTTGATTTTGATTTTGATGTTGCTGCACTCTTTGATCCAGGATCAAGATGTCTCTTGGTCTCTGAACACCATTCTGCAACCTGTTGTAGGTTGGTCCCTGGGGTAATGGATCAAAATGACAAGAAGGATGCTGACTGTTTGTAAAAACCACCTGCTTCTGAAGCACATTGCCAGGGGTAATGTACAAGGTTCTGGTTTTTTTTTCTTGTATGTTGGCCATGTTTGGATTGAAGGGGTAAGTAACCACCTAAGTAAGTCTTGAGCTTGATTCTGTCTCATTGCAGCCGATGTTAGGACTTTGTGGCAGGTCTGTGATGGAGTTGGGTGGACATTGATTGAAGTTATGAGAGGAGTGTTTTGAGATTATGTTTATGGTCCCCTCCCTGTTTGATGGGCTGTGATGTATTAGCTCAATCCTTGTTCTTGATGTCAAGTGGTTATTTGGAGAAGATCCTCTCATGATAATTGCAATGAACTCTAAGAAATTGATTCATTCTGAATTTGGTGAAGGGAATTCTATGTTTGGAAGGTTACCTTGATTCTGTAAGAAACCACTACTAAGACTCAACCCTCTCCATCAAACAAAGTGCCAATGCTTCTTTATGGAGCAAGGAAGGTCAGGGTGAAGATGGAACTCATTGAAGTGACAATATGATTTTCACAATTGTGGTATGATTTTCAGGTAGGATGTGTATGTGCACCTTGTATGTATGTAAAGTCCCAATTCACATGAACATGCCATTATGGCAAGACCATATTGACATTGGCATCTGCTATGTCCAATACATATGGACTCTATAACAAAGGCCTGGAGTGGGTATGAAGCTGCTAGATTCACGTCAAATATTCTCAAACAATTTCTCTTTGTGCAATTTTATACAAGGCCTATGAGTGGCCATTTTAAAACAAAAGAACTGATTTCAAGCATTTCATTTGAAGTGTGGCATAACTTAACATTACAAATATACCAATACCAATTAGTAATGCTAGTTTTTACACGTCACGTTACTTTTCTTGTGATAGGCAAAATTATTTTTACATTTTGTGAATTTGTTTTTTTGAAAAATACCATTCAAACGAGAGGTTGACTAAAAAATAGCTTTCATGCAAAATAATAAAAAATGATATCGAATCAAAATTCAAAAAATGAATAGAAGTTTGAACTTGTTATAAACAATCAAAACCAAAAACATTTTAAATTGTCATGTTGCACCACACTTCAAACATCACCTTCCAATCCATATTTTCCAACTTTATTTTACATAATGACATTCACATCAAAACATCCAACCTATATTCAATTTCAAAGAAGGTTATAAGTGGTTCTTGATAATGTTTTGTTTTGAAAATCCCCTTTCACAAATTGCAATTTATTTAATTGAATCATAAGAACTTTTTATCAAAATTCCACATGATTTGGTTAATTGACGGTCCATTAATAAAAAAACACCCCATTTCCAACTATGTTTTACAATTCATGTTCAATTACAACTTTAGTTGAAAATGATTCTTCCAATTACAAATTATTTTTTAAAGTTCAAAAAATTGACAAGTCTAAGTTGAAAGTGACATTGTAATTGAAAGTGACAACCATATGTTAACACCACAACAATAGCCACTTTTGAAAATTTTAGTTGCAAATGACACCCACCATTACAATCAAGGGTTGTTTTCAATTGTAACTCTTCATTAGATGAACTTCATCTGTTGACAAATCATGACATCATTAAACAATGAGTTGAAAATTTCAACTATATTCCAATTAGGTCATTAGGTTGTAATTTTGATTATGTTACAACTATGTCAAATAAAGAATCCAACGAATAGTTTGTTGACATATGGCCCAAGCTAAAGGTAGGTAGGAAGGCCTACTTTTGTAGGCCTATCTATCTATATAGACCTATCTAGCTTAAACCTAGGTAGGTAGGCAGGTAAATAAGTAAGTAATAGGCTTATTCCAAGTAAGTAGGTTATGAGAATTCGTTTTTTTTGCCTCATGGCCTTTAAGTTCAATACCAAGCTTTTTACTAGCCTATTAGATTATATAAAACCTGGTATCATGTGATTTGTATTGAATTTTCAAATTTTTAATTACCTATATCTGAATGACCGTGTTATTATCTAGTATGTTGTCAATCCTAACCACTAAAATATTTTATAATAAAAAAGATAAAAGACCAAAAATTACATATTTTATAACAAATAAATAAAAAAATATAGAGAAAAATTGGGGTGTGCTTTTGGTAATGTTGGAAAGATATCCATAATTAAAATTGATGAAATTTATTTTGTAATTTTTGCATTTAAGATGAAGAAGATATTGAATTTTAAGTGATCATCTACTCTAGTATTAAGTTTGCTAGTCAAGTGTCGAATATTCATTTTATTCTTCAAAATTCAGTTTGGTAATAAAAAAAATTAAATTGAAATTTTTTCATTAAATATGGGTACTTTCTTTGCTAGGTTCCCTAAACTCCAAACCTTTAATACAATGAGATCAATTTTTTTTAAAGTCCTCCTTTTTAATTTAAAAATTGGCAATTCAATTGGATAATTTTTTAAAAATTCAACATTTTCAAAGATAATTTAATTATTGCCAAACCTAAAAAGGTATTACAATATTGGCAAAGTTTAGACATTATTGTAGTATATTTGTAACAAAGTTGGGCAAAAGTTGTAACTTGCTACATTATGTTTCATCCATCCAACGTGTTATTTTATCATACATCCACATGTTTCCAAAATTTACCAAAAGAATTGAAACTTAGATTTGTGATGTTGCCACATCATCTGAAGAGGTATGATGTTTGATGATGTTTTTCCTTTAGTTGACATGTCAACTATAAGTGAATTGGAAAGTTTGCTAATGTGAAGAATATTCCAAACATGGCCTTACAATCAAGATTCACTTTCAATTGTCCACCAAATTGGTAGGTGGATCAATTTACTCGGTAATCACCATTATATATATATATATATATATTATTTTATTTTATTTCAATTGAAACAAGTTGAAAAAAAATGTAATTGAAAATTTTTTGGTTCAAAAAGGGCCATTTTTTATTAGTGCTTTTTGATGCCTCCACAAAATTGCCACCCTTCATCAAATGATTTATTTTCGCACATGATTCAAAGTTATCACAAACTTTTTTGTTCCCTTTTTTTCACTTTTAACTTTTATTAATTTGAATCACTAAATCAAAATTTTCAACCTTTGTTCCAACACATTAATATTAGGCTTTTCATTGCTAAAGTAATAATTTGGATTTTAAAACTTCAAGATGGTTTGAAAATGGGAAGGTTAAAAAACTTTTCATTCAAACTATTCACAATTACTTGCAAAGATTTAATTTTCATCATCTTGCATTCTTGTAATGTGGCATTTTAATAAAAAATACTTCCATGGTGTGTATGATGACATGTCCCAATAATGTTAGTGTTCACTTGAGTTATTTATACACACCATCAACCCAAGCTCTAGACATAAGCATATGCAACTTCTTGGTCAGTTATCCAAAGTTGCTATATTATCTTGTAAGATAACTTAATTTGTTGAAGGCAATTTTTTTTCATTAGGTATATATAGTTATAAAGTTATATTAAAAATTAAAAGTGTTAAAATCAATTTGTTTTGAAAAATTCTATGATTAGATTTTGATCAAATTTTGAAACATGGTTTGAGTAAGAAGCCAAAAAAGAAAAGATGTTCAACAAATTTTACTTCCATAATTAACTTGTGGCCAAACTTGGCTAAATCTTTTTGGAGATCATCACCACTTTGGCTACATTGACACATCTATATTATGCCACAACAAGAGCTTGACAATGTTTGTACCTTGCACAAGTAATGCACATTGATGAGTAATTAACACCACTTGAAGTGTAGGACCTTGAAATATTGAATCAAGATTCAATTAGATATACCAAAGGATGTTTACTTGCAACCAAAAATGGATTTTGGTGTGGGTTTTTGAGAATGGTCATTCAATGGGTGTGTTTAGGATTTTGGAAACTTCTTCAATGGTAATGAATGTTTTTGCAAAATGAAACAAAACTATAGCAAAGAATTTGGTTAATAGTCATTGATGGAGGGATATGAAGGGGGATTCTAATTTAGGTGGTCCAATCATCGCAGGACCATGGTGATGGATGGATAGGAGAAACGTTGGGAGAATGTCTTTCATTATGAAAAAACGAAAAAGCTTCTAGTGAAGTGGGTTCCTTGTCTCATGGAAAAAGATGTTGAAGGATGGATGTTAGGTTATTCATTTGTTATTTTTAGTGTTTTGGCTATGGTTGTAAATGCTTCTAGAGACAATTTTTTTGAAGGTGATATGTTTTCTTTCAATGTGTTGTTGAATGATGGATCTTGGGAGGCCTTGGTACAAATGTTGGAGTATGAATGAGTGGAGGTGGGCAATCTTGGTGAATAAGCTAAGTATTCGAGTAGAAATTAAGTGTTGAGTGGTTGGTTTTGTGAGATTTAGGATTTTCTATGTTGATTATGTAAGATGTTGGACACATTGTAGACAATAGCAAAACTTGAGACTTTTGCTGCATAGATCTGCAAACTCTACAAATGTACCCAATAGTGAAGATGGAACATGGAAGAGGAGTGACTACAAATCTAGGAATGTCAAGATTTTAGTGAGAATTGGGATTGTGAAGACATTCAGGAATTGAACAATGGAGTGGAGTGGCATGTTGCATAAGTGATGTTTCTAAATGTGTTTTAATTTTTAGGCTTGGTGGGGCTTGGTGTTTTATGAGAATTACAATGACCTTGTGGGGTGTAGAGAGTTTGTTTTAGGTCACCGAGTTGCTGAATGAGATGGTCAACATGAAGTGAGGAAATATTGAGTACTATTGGATGCTGGGCTTGTGCTAATGAGAACCTTGAGGATCAGCAATGAATTTGAACAGGGTTTCTTGAAGTGGAGACTTGTTAATTAATACAACAATTCTGCTAGAAGAATTGGGAATGATAGTTTAAAATATGTGGATTGTTGATGTGTGTTTATGAGTTGGAGTTGAAATCTGCATAATGTGTTGTCTAGTGTGATATTCAATAAAATGGCAGATCAACAGTAGTGTTGGGGGAACAAGGTTCATTATTGTGAGATTGAAGCATTATGGTCTGTTCATACAACTGTGCTGTTAGGCAGTAATGCTAATAGTGTGAATGTTTCTTGGACTTGTTGAATGTGATAAGGAGGGGTGGATGTTAGCTTGAACTTGCATTGAGTAACTAGTATTGTGGGTTTGGGCAGAAAGGCAGAAAACCAAATTGGTGCAAGATAGAATCTGAACTCTTTCATCTTTCAAAATGTTATTGGTGATACAAAGACGAAGCAGGTTGGACAAATTGTGTGATGTTCATGATTTCTGAATAAATCTGTAACAATACATGAACGGAGAGATGAAATGTGTATCCTTGTAATTCTGTAGCAGTTGTATGTGTTACCCTTTTCTCTTCAGTTACATACTTACTTATAGAGGTCATCAATGAGAACCACGAAGGAGCAAAAATGATGAGCAGGGTGAATGCTTTGGAGCTTCCCCAACCAATGCTAGGAAAGAACAAGAAAGAAGGAGATTCTAGGGTTAGCTGGAGGAGACCAAGGGGAATGGGGCCAGTGGGTTTTGAGCCTTAGCACTACCATTTTTTTCACTGGTGGATATATCGCCAAAATGTGAAATTTTTTTTTTTTGAAAAAAATGATTTTTGGAGGTTTCCAATCTTCAAAAGTGAGAAAAAGAGCAAAAATTGCTAGATTCATATGTGTGGTTGTCATTGTGTAGCCAAATATATGGAAGGATGATTAAAGACTTGAGACTTTATTTCTGATTTACAACCAGATTTGGCTAAATCTTCCTAGGGACAATTGCCACTTATCCTACATCTTCCAATGGATTGATTGCCACTTTTTAGCTTCAATCAAAAATTCCAAAAAAAAAAAAAAAAAAA
>Ga0209208_10003129_pt1 | contig 23798 bp, 11 predicted proteins | sample S1TSphfallax_3_FD_187694 | JGI IMG/M metagenome (GOLD analysis project Ga0209208, IMG submission 187694) | Host-associated microbial communities from peat moss isolated from Minnesota, USA - S1T2_Fd - Sphagnum fallax MG (SPAdes) (version 2) | ecosystem: Host-associated > Plants > Peat moss >...
TCAGGTAGAACGATGACGGGTTCGTTCTCTTATATACATGGAAACGTCACAACTCCCGAGCCCGGCCCGGTCTACAGTCGCCGCCTTCTTCCCTCTCTTCCCTCCCTCGCTCGCTTGCTCGACCGCTCGCCCGCACGCACACCAGCGACGACAATTCTTTCCGTGCTCCGATTTCTTCTCCTCCGAGCTGCAGCCACGAAGATCGCGGGGAAAGGATGAGCAAGCAGCAGTGTAGTGGCAGCAGCAGAAGCAGCTGCAGGCGGCTATGAGTACGCAGAAGATTTTTTTCCCCCAAAAGATTGACTCTGCTATTGCCAACAATCCACCTTTAAGCTGTTTGTTTGATCTTCTTCTCTCGAGTCGATATGCCGGAGGAGCAGCGATCCAAGCTTTTCAACGCTGTTGCCGGTGCTGGTGCAGGTTCTCTTCTTTTCCTTCTTATTATCTGCTTCTTTTTCTGCGCCTCATTCAGCCTATCGATCTCTCTTTTTGCGTTTCTTGTTTCAGGCCGATACCTGCTGTGTATGTAGCACGCGGCACGCAGGTATGGCTGAATGCCTCTTTTGGTCCACAGTCTTACTGGTCGGGGAAAATTTTGCCGAGTAGATAAGCTGTAAGCGGGAATCGCTGTGGAAGAGATGAGAACTCCGTTGCGAAGCGGTCTTGGTTTGGACACTCAGAGTAGGATCCTTTATTGTTTCGGGATTAGGGCAAAAGCCTTCTTCTTGTATTCTGGGGGTTGATTTGAGAAGAATTTGCACGTGTAATTGTTTTGTGCACGCACGAGCCACATAGCTCTCAACGTTTTCCGTTTCAAAATCCGACCCGCTTCTTATGACGAGGAGTCTCGATTCTTCCTAACATTGTCCACACTCGTTCAGTTCTCGGGTTTGAGGAGCTAGCTAGAGGAGGTAATACGATTGTTTACCTGCGGAAGAAAAGCAAAGCATTGGTGGAAACGCAGCATGTCTTGAATGGATGCACTGAAATTTTCGAAGGCTCCACAAGCTCTAGAATGAAAGGGTTGTTAAATAAAGCCTGCTCATTGACCTCTTGCTCAAACGATGGTGGTGGTGGTCTTGCAAGTTTTCCTCGACTGGAAACAAAGCCCTAATTGGTTTGCTGATGAATGCAATTCTGGGGGTTAGGTCTTTTCCCATGCCCTTTAGCCTTCTTAAAATTAACCTGGATTGAATGCAATTCTGGGGGTTAGGTTTTCTCCCATCCCTTCAGCCTTCTAAAACCTACTCTGCAAGATTGTAAAATGCCCTGGAGGAAATCCAAGCCTCATCGAAATATATATGTATGTCTGCTCATAAAGCACGGAGAGTAATTAATCAAATTCGTGGTCGTTCGTATGAGCAACACTTAATAATTTCCTATTCTTTTTCAGTTCCTGGATACATCTGTTTCATAGAAAAGAGACGGCAGTCACAGTCTTGTGAGCTTTCCTCATGTGGAAACAAAACCCTAATTGGTATGGGGGTTACGTTTTCTCCCATGCCTTTAGTCTTCTTTAAATCAACCTGGATACATCTGCCTCATAGAAAAAAGATAACAGTGGCAGTCTTGCAAGCTTTCCTCATGTGGAAACAAAACCCTAATTGGTTTGCTAATAAATGCAATTCTGGATGTTAGGTTTTTGCCCATGCCTTTAGCCTTCTTAAATTCAACCTGGATGCATTTGCTTTCTGGAAAAAAAACCTAAGTCGCACAAAAACTAACTCACACACAAGATCTCTGGATCCCACAAAAGACCTGTTGTGATGGGAGTACTCACTTGTCAGTATTGGGGGAGTGCAGGAGCAATTGCTGCAACATTTGTGTGCCCTCTTGATGTTGTCAAGACTCGCTTACAGGTCCATCGGATGCCCGTCCCTACCAATGTAGGGGCAAAAGGTAGTCCCTCCTGTTCTTGTGACAAGTTATGCATCTGGAGTTCTTTCTATCCCATGGAGTTTCTGCAGAAGTTTGCTGACTTTTACACAAATGGACTAATAATCAGAGAGAGATACTAATAATGTTGAGGGAGCTCAATTGGTCATGCTGTTGTCATATGGTCATTGTGTGGATATTGGTATGCACTATTTTGATGTATCCTCATCACTTTTGGAAGATATGATGATGTGCAATTTGATCATAATGGTGGTTGTAAACCCTTGAGAATGATTTTAGCTAATCACAAGTATATGCTCCTTGCATGCAACTTGAAGGAGAAATGTGCTCCTAAATTTGACATGCATGTGGCTGAGAGAGAGAGAGAGAGGGAGGGAGAGAGATTCTCATGTGGAGAAAGATAATTGGGATGTTTAGGACCTCAGGCTAACAGGTGGGTTGTGTTTTCCAGGGGGGGTCATTTTGGGGAGTTTGGGGCACATCTTCAAAGAAGAAGGTATAAAGGGCCTGTATCGTGGGTTATCTCCAACTATGGTGGCTTTGCTTCCGAACTGGGCGGTCTCTCTCTCTCTCTCTCTCTTTCTCCATCCCTCTCTCTCTCTCTCTTTCTCCATCCCTCTCTCTCTCTCTCTGTAGACCTGTGTTTTCAATGTACTTCAACCCCTTATACAGAAGACATATTAATGTTGAACTTGCCCTGCATAAGGACGTGTTAACAAATATCAGTGTGAACTAAGTAAGACAAGGATAGATGTAATCATTCCCTCAACTTGGATCATTTCTGTGATCTGAGTGAGGACTTAATTATAGTTCAAAAACCCTTCTAACCCTGGCTGCTGGAAGCATTATTCAAGTTGTGTTTGAGAGTACTTTGTGTTCAAATAAGTCTTATGCACAATGCATGGAGATAAAGATAGAAAGAAATACATCAGAAAAATATTGTTTTTTGACTGTAGTGTGCAGGATATTATAACCATGAGGTCTTTTCCTCTCTGCACTTCCTACACCTTTGTGTGCAAGTCTCAAGGCTAACTTTGAGCCCCATCATTGTTGGCTGATAGGGCCAGGCAACCTGTATGACCCCTGAAACCTGCTTGAACAAAATGAAAGAGCCTTGCCAGTCTCAATCTCTGATTCTTTGGTGGATGCAAATAGTAAAATCCACTGAAAGTCTTTGGGCCTTCTTGAATGCTTTGTCAGCAGTATAAGATTCTGCAATACAATGCTTAAGGCTATATGTAGGTGAAACTACCATCCTACCTGTAATGTGTAGGGATAGTTCATAGGAAAAAGCGAATACTGTGTCCTGTTTTCTTGGGTGTTTCCTGGTGGATAGAACTTTTATCTGCAGACACATGAAAGATATTTGTATGAGAGATTGTCAGTTATAATCTCAGATTTGTCACTGGACAATCCAGCAGCCTATCATTGTTGTTCATACAGCAAGATTTGTTTACTAGCTCATGACAAATGACTAGTTCTTGCCTTTTTGATGCTCTATCTTCCTTTCCACATGTCTTGTATATGTCTTCTGTTATTTTGTCTAAAAATCTCATTATCCTTAAGGAAGAGATCTTGTTGCTGTTTATATTCCGGTTGCCCTGATGTTGTATGGGATCCTTTGTGATTTGCTAATCTATTTTGCTACACACGAATAATCTTTACCTGGACAATGTCACAACTGTCAGAATTACTCTCCCTCTTCGCCTTTAGTTCCATGACCATAGGCTATGGCAAACTACACTAATGGATAGGCCTGTCCGTATATTTTTTTAGTCTGTGGCCAGAACTCTACAGCAAGCACAGCATTAGTAGTTGACACACTCTGTATTTCTCTTGCTCTTTCCAAACTAGACACAGGGTCGGTGTCCAAAAGCTATGGCCAGTTTTATCTTTTGAGTAGAGTCTCTGTCTGTCTGTCCTTCTCTATCCATGCACAAAGCTACATCAAGCAGTCGTAGGATGTTACTCTTTTCAGGATTGGTGTGTCTGTCCTTAATTGCTATTTCAGGTTTGCAGTTTTTCTGAAATCTTGTAATGGTCTATTTATATCTTTGCTCATGAAGATGCTTTTTTGAAGCACTAATTGTGAAGAATTTCAACATGTCTTTTTCATTTTGATAAGTTGATGTCGAGATATGCCTGTCCAAGTGCAAATTAGGGGTCTCTAAGCATGCTGTTTCCAGGAGCCAGATTCCCACCATGTTAAGAGATGCCATGACATTTGCCCCAGAATGATTTTCACAACTGTTGTCTACTGCTCTGGAGTTTTAAAAATAGTTTGTCTTTGGAGTGTAGTTTAAAGTAAGCAGAAAATATGATAGTGATGAAATGCTGACTGTGTGTACATGCTCTATGTGCAGGTCTACTTCACAGTGTATGAGCAGCTTAAGCGACTACTGCAGTCAGTGCAACCTCATGATGATCGTGAGATCTCTTGTCTTAAACTTGACTTGTCTCTTTCTGTATCTCCTTGTGGGCCTGCAGGGTAATTGTGTAGGCCACATGGTTCATGGTCATTTCTTGTAATTTTATACTATCACCAATGCTAAGTGTTGTTGGTGCTTCTGTGTTATGCTCAGCCTTTAGTTTGTTTAAATATGCATAGGAATTCCCATACAGATTACACTCCATGTGACAGATTTGCGTAATTTGTATTTTAACTTGGAGGTGCTGACTAATAATATGAAAGGGTATTGAATTTTCTGTTCCCAGGTGCAGTAGCACATGGAGGGCATTATGTTCATCACAGGATGGCTTTAGGTGCCAATGTGTTGGCAGCTGCAGGGGCTGGGGCAGCAACCATTCTCACCACTAACCCATTGTGGGTTGTCAAAACTCGACTTCAGGTAAGTCTCATCTCATTGATTTAGCAACAGATCCTAATCCCCTACCCTCAAACACAAGCCCGCAACTCTTCCATTCTGTTTTTCCTCTTTTCTTCGCTGCACTTTCTCAAGCTCTCTTTTTAATCTGGGAAAAAGGACAAGATGCTTACATGTGTAGTTAGTTATCAGTATCCACAAGCTCAAGGAGATACATTTTGTGGCATAGTCTTTGCTCTCATGTCAGTGGAATGAGCAGGTGTCTGGGTTATAGGAAGTCAGGATTGAATTCCTCATCAAAGCTTTTGATGTTGGGGATGTTGACCTGAACCAAATATGTAAGTTCTCATCATACCAACTGAACAGAGTTTATTGGATTATGATATAGACACAGCGATTGAGACCAGACTTGGTGCCATACAAGAGCACATTCTCTGCTCTTCATCGAATTTTTCATGAGGAGGGTGTTCGAGGGCTGTACAGGTCAGTCTCTCAATCCTGTCAAAGGAACAAAAAGTAAAGTAGAATGATGCTTGTCCATGCAATATCAGAAGGACAGTAGTTTGGACAGGTGCATGGCATTTCAAGTACAGTAGCTTCTACCATCAGAGAAGGAGCATGGTAATTATGCACTGCTCTTGTAGTTAGGGCTCATGCGACCTTCCCAAGAACTCAGGATTGCCACCTATTGGTGACCACATCTTGGCCTAGAATTTTCCCGTTATAAATCTCTGAGAGGAGGTCATACACCTAAGTATGGTGCAATAGTATCATTCTTCTTTTGTATTACCTTGTACAATATCTACAATAGATGGAGCCCTCAACACCCTCTGACTGCCACCTATCATTGACAAAAGACACCATTGATTAGTGGGTTAGTGCTGGCCTTTCTAGGAACTAGCCATTGACAGTACAGTTTCCTGTTTTAGAAGCACATATTTGTTTTTAAAGTCTCCATGATTCCCATGTATGAATGACAATCTATGGTGTGATTGTGATCAGTGGACTGGTGCCAGCTTTAGCAGGAATTAGCCATGTGGCAATTCAGTTTCCAGTTTACGAGTACCTGAAGGATTATTTAGCAGAGAAAGGTAATTGATGCATCCTTTGTGGTGAATGCAACCTGGGTGTGCTTGCAGTGGCAAATATTGTCCTATGTGAAGGCTGCAAACAGTTGTATGTTACCAGTGGGATTGGGAGGTCAGATTTGTTTTGAATAAGATTTACTGGATATCTAAAACTACTGTTAAGGTAGTGTTGACTGGTTTCATTCATGCTTTCATTGTGGAATTGAGTTGGCTGCATGGCCATATAGCCTGTTTGCTTGTTGAAAACCTCAAGCAGGGCTTCTTGATCCCTGCATGTCTTTGTTGTGCCTGTATCTCTACAACATAAGACATGGGATGAACATGTTTTTGTATGAAGTTTATGGTTCAAACTCAGTTTGTGCTTTTCTGTTCAGAGGGAACTACTGTGGAGAAATTGAGTCCACAGAATGTAGCAATTGCATCTTCAGTGTCAAAGATCATTGCATCCACTCTCACCTATCCTCATGAGGTATAGTGAAATTTACCACCTTTGTTATCTCATATATGGCTACCATCAATAGCTGCTTTGCTGAGAGTAGTAGTAGTCAATTCATTTTGTGTGGTACTGCTAGACATTCTGTTCGCATCTGGTCCAATAAAGGTTAGATCTTTCCTGAGATCCTGAGTATTGCTGCCCACAGGTGGTGCGATCAAGGCTGCAAGAACAAGGACACTCTAAGCTGGTCCAGCTTCGCTATACAGGCATGTTAGATTGCATTAAAAAGATATCAATGGAAGAAGGGATTGCGGGATTTTATCGAGGATGTGCCACAAATTTGATGAGAACCACCCCTGCAGCTGTAATCACTTTCACAAGCTTTGAGCTGATTTTGAGGTATCTGCACACTATCTTCCCTGCCAAGCTTGTAGACAAGTATCAACCAGGTCCACAAGGGAACACCTCAGAGAAAGTCTCAGAGCAAAGAGTGGGCATGTCAGTTGCACGTTCTGAGGATGAGTCAGTGTTCAAACAGCAAAGTGGTGCCCCGACTTGACTATATCTTTTTCTGACAATAATTCTTTGCCAACAAGATGATGATGATGAGCAATTGATGTAGAGTAAACTCTTAGACATGTTTATATGTTTGCAATAAAGCCTGCCAAAAGGACTGTGTGTTGTAGATTAAGATTACAACACGCATTCCATTTCTAGAGTTCTGGTCCCTTGGGTTTTGCTCTACCCAGATTCAGTTCTGTTGAGCTTTTCGAGCATATTGAATTTTTCAAAATCCAAAGACCTAAGGTTCAGTGAGACATTGAGCTTTGCACCCATATTTACCTTACTTGGCTGTCTTGCTGGGCTACCACCCATGTATGAAATAGCACCCTAGATGAGTGTGCTGGAATGCCAAGGCTGTATGTCAGAAAACTACATGCCAGAAATGCAGCCAGAGGGTCAATCCTATTAATACAACCTGGGACAAATTTCATGGGTAGATCATAGTAAGAGTACCACCATCTTGAAGTTTTATTCAACTCAGATGGAACTTAGAAGCAGGTGATGGCCAAAACCTGTGACTCAAATCCTATGTCTGGGAGCAATAGGCACCATGTTATGATTAAAGGATGCCTAGTAGGTGGTGTAGTATCTTTTTTGATGCAAATCGCCACTAGGTTCTCATCCGCAGATGCAGAGGGTTTAGGGTTTATGGTTTTGCCCTACTGTAAAGTAGGGCAAGGTTTTGTAAAGTAATGCAAGGTCTTGTTCTTTGTATTTGAAAGTGCCTCCGTGCATGGAAGATGTGGTTGTCAATTATAGAGACCTTTCATCGTCAATTGTTGATAAAAGTTAGGTCTCTGAAATATGGTGTACAGCAGGTTGTGCACAATTTCACAAACTTTTTTGTTCACAAAGATGTGCATGTGGTAAAAGGACATCATTCATCTTAAAGTTTGTGGATTGTTCTTAAGCAAACCGTTCACTCCACTTGCTTGTTTAGCAGGGTGAAGTTTGTGGGCCATAGTGGCAAACCAACGTTGAATTAGAAACAAATGTATGTCAAATAAATGTCGAAATATAAGTAACCATGGAATGAATTTTTGGAGCTCTGCGGTTTTCTGGTGAAATTGAAGGGACGTGTCTGTTGATGTGGAATTTTGTGTTGACCACAGCAAAATGCTTGTGTTGTATGAATTTCAATCCACATGGCCATTGTAGTTGCAAATAAAATGCCATTTGTTCTCATTTTGAACCTTGTTATCAAACAGGTCTTAAACAGTATGCAGCAATGTTTTTTTCATTTTTGTTCTGTGATGTAGCCCAAAGTGGTGCAATCTTCCACATGAAGATTTAGCCAAAGTTGGTTATGAATGAGAAATGAAAGTACAAATGTTCAAAAATCTTCATTATTGTGCCTACATTACTAGAACTTGCTATAGAAATTTGGTGATTTTTCTGTTTTAAAAAAAATAGTATTTCAAATTTCAATCACTTGTAAATGAAGAATCCTTTGTATATGTCAAAATCTGATTTCTTAGGATGAAAGTGCCAAAAATTTGCTAAAAAAACATGTTGGTACAAAGTTGATTTTGAAAAAAATTCCAAAAGTTCCACTCAAAGCCCATGGCAACTAGCAATGAGTTGATGGTAAAGTGAGAACATGGTAAAATGCACAATCAAATTACCTTGCAATATAAATGAAAATTTAGTCATCAAGTAGGTTTTGATGTATTGATTTTTTAAATATTTTTTAATTCAATTATAAATATGGGCATGTTCTTGAATTTTGTTACAGCTATATGTAAGAATTGCATCTTTAGAAAAGGTTTAAGTAAATTCATTAAAATTCAAGCAAATGTTGTGATGTGCAAAATATGTTGTAAGTAAATGAAAGATTAGATTTTGTTATTTTCAAGTTAATGGCACATTAAAACATGTTCAAATGAACTTCCAACTTTTCCATCTTGTAATCAAAATATATGTAATTTCTAATGTAAAATTTTGTTTGAATACACCATATTGACTAATAAGTTTCAAAGGGGGTTCTTGTTCAAGGTGCTAAGCCCAACCCAAGTGTTTGCATTCAAGTGCTAACATGCACATGCCGAAAAATAAGGTGTAGTAAGGTTTAGCAACATTGGAAAATGACATGTGGCAGACACCCCATGTACATGTCATTTATCACATCATTGCAAACAAGATGGTTAGTGGTTGGCAATCAAGTTTGTCAAAGGGTTACATATGCAAAGATTTTTTCACCCTTAGATTTCAACCATATATATTAATATAATTTTTGCACTAGTGTTGCAAGTTTATGTTTAAACCTTCATTTATCATATATGGGTATAGTTAATGAATCCATACCTAAAAGCATGGACATATACATTGCAAAAGGTAGTTGCTTCAAAAGGTTACTTTACCTCATCACGGGTTTGTTTTGCCTAGTTGCTTCCACTTGGATTGATTGTGTCCTATGTTTTTATAGTTACTTCAAGTTTAAAGTTTTAATTCAAATTGGTTACAAACACATATAGAACCCCAAGTTGTCATGACTCCTAACTTGTTTATTGACAAACATTATATCATACTAAACATGTTGAAACAAAACCCATCATGGATTGGAGTCATTTTTTAACATGTCCATTATTTCATTAGAAGAGTCATTTGATGAGTTTCATACGCATAATTATTTAATATGATATTGTAAACTTAATAGATATGCTTGTAAAAGATTCACAATTTTGTTTTAGTTAAATTCCTAATTTCATTGTCTAGACATGTGCATCATGAGTATTGCCAAATTGAAACACTAGACTCTACACATGTCAAGAGTTTTATGTTAATTACGTGTTTATATCCTCGTTATTATAGGGTAAGGTAAGGTAAGTTAGTATAGAACTGATCTAATGTGAACTTGATTTTAGATATTTAGTGTGTGGGATATTATCCCAAGATGTGTGATCTCAAACCACTTTTGGTGATTTGAAATTCCAAAAAAATAATGTTTTTATGCTTTGCAGTTTTTTTGTGTTATGCCAAAAAAAATTTGGAACATGGTATTTTGGTTTTCCATCGTGTGTTTTGAAGCATGAATAGCACCTATGAAACCAGATTGGGCACAATTTTATTGTTGATTATCAAATATCCCATATTGTTGGGTTTGGATTCTTGTGTTGTTTCAAGTGAACCATGTTTTGAATCATCAAAAGTGACTTCTTGAGTTTTGTGCAACTTTAGAAGTTCAATTGTTTGCATGGGATTTGTTGTAACAAATGTTGTGGAGCAAGTTTTGTTTTCAATGTTGTGTGATGTGAGTTTTTTTTTTTGTTGGTTGTTTTTGTTTGTTCATGTTGCAATTGGGTAGGAGATGCAATAAAAGGAAGTGTTCTTGGTCTAAAGAGGTTTGCCCATCAGTTTTGTGATTTTTGGGTTTGATTTCTAACATAAAACTCCTTCAAGAATTGAACCCAATCATGACATAGACCCTAGAGTTTATTATGTGAAAGAAAGGAAAAGAACAAAAAACCATTGAAAAAAAGGCCCTTACTTTTATCACAAGGGGCCCCTTCCTTTTCTTTTTGCCTTCTGTTCTCCTTTTTTTCCCTCTCTCTCTTCACATTTAAGGTTGTCTTCAACCAACATCAATTCCGACAATAAAAATGACACTGCAAGCACCATCATCACTAAAACTAACAACTTTAACTAACCAATTTTTGGAGGTCGACATCAATAGGAGGGAAAGTGGGGAGGATTCACCTCCTCATTATTGTGATTATTATGGTTGTGGTTGCCTTCATTCAAAAATAATAATAACAATTGAAGATATAACAAAAGGAACAAATGATAAGGTTCACTAAGAGGAAAAGAAGATGGGAGGAATTGAATTCCATTACCATCAATGTTGTGTATTGAAGAATTTTCAACTTTTCTTAAACTTAAAGGTTTGGTTCATTTTGGAGGTTCAGGTTTTATGGACTAGGCTTGGGATAAGGAGGTCGAGGGGGTCCAATTCAAACCTTCCTTTTTATTTTTCTATTTTTTTTTTTTTCAAACCTATAAGTTATGTTCACCCTATAGGTAATTGAATAGTGGTATAGAAACCAAAAAAAATTAAATGTGAAAAAAAATCATACAAGTTGGTTCATATGACTAGACATCTCATCAAATCATTTCGCATTGTGATGTGAAGTGACATACATGACATGAAAAAAAAAACAATGTGAAATGCATCATGAGTAACATCACGTGATGTGAAATGTGACGTGATTTTTTTTTATTATCAAGGGATTTATTTGCAAATTCACTACAAGCACATACGGTGTCAATTTGGTTTGATTTCTATACCATTTGGGTTTGTATAGAAAAAGGTTATGCATGTGCAAGCATGTAAAAGTTTTAGAAACAAAATTTTCGAGGCCAATGACTATTTTTCATTTTAGAATTAATTTTCATTTAATTCTTGGGAATTCACATTTGGGTGAATTCATAGTTGGAGTACCACAACAAAACCCATAACACCCTTTTGTCTTTTGTCCTAATTTTTGAAACAAAAAGAATGTTTTGAAATGTTAAACAATGAAAAGGGGTCATGTATGTTTAAGCTTTCAACCAATAAGTGCTATAATGAATTATTCAAATCAATTGAACAAATTTTGAATGTCTTGTTCAAATATAAAAAGTAATGTAGGACTACATGACATTTTTAGAATAACATATTTTCATTTGGAATACCAAAACCTTATTTGGACATCAACTAATGTCCTTTTTTTGCAACCACTTATGCTAATTTCTTTTTGAACCTTTGGAATATAATTTTTTAATTAACAAAATTAATTTGATAGTCCTTATTGATGTAGCCTTTTTTATGAAAAAAACCCAAATTTATAAGATCATTTTTTCAAAATTTGGTGATTTATCATACTAAATATCTATGTGATCATATAAAACATATTTTATTTTATTTGTGGTTAAAATATGGAGCAATTTAAATAAATATTGTTATTCAAGTTGATTCATTTTCAATAAAATTGCGCAGTGAGACATAGTTCCTTAACCATCTTTCAAAACATTTAAGGATATGTTTTAATCATTAAAAACATTAAAAAATTCCACCATTTTAATCAAGAAGTATTTGAGAATCTAATGAAAAAAGAAAATCTACCACTTAATTATTTCATAATTGTAATGGCCATTCAAAGTAGTGTATTGAAAATGATTTTAAGGCAAAACATTTTTTTGGTGTACCCCAACCTTGACTAGACCCATTTCATTCATAAAGAAATGGAATCACGAGTCTTCTAATCTAATGAATTCTTAACGAGGAACATTTCCCATGTAAGAGATTTCAAGCCGTTTGGTAATTTGAAAGATTTTTCCAAGGTGTGAAGTGTGCAACCATTGTTATTGTGCCAAACATTTGGTGGATTAACTTTGTGTTTGCGAATCTCCATTATTTTACTTCACAAGTGGATATATGTAGGACCATTAATGAACATGAAGGGTTTGATTACCTATCATGATTCTTGTGCGGGGATCACAATTTTTTGTGTTGGATGATTTGTGCATATCCACTTGTGTTTGTTGAGTTGCACATGTTACTTATCAATATGTTAATCGAATTATCATATGATTTCAAAGGGTAACGGGATTATTGATGTGTGTGTCATTTAGCCATGACCTAAGGTGAACACACATTCTTAAGTTAACCTCTTAGTGGTTTATGTTTATTATTCAATGTGAAACCCTAGGTGAAAGGTTATTTGCATTGTCATGTGTCTTTTATTACCATAGTGGGTTGTGATCAGTGTGGTTAATGGTTGGGCATGGGACAAAGCTAACACCAAATCCTAATCATCATTATGAAAAAATTATCTCTATTACAACTAGGTTATTTAGTTGCAATCTAATTTTATCAGACATTTTTTTGTTGCAATGGACAAGTTGTAACAAACACAATTTTACCATAGTGCATTGAATAGGTGGTATTTGACATTTGATTTACCCAAACATATTGGTTAAATTTTTAGATAAGATTAAGGTTTACTAGGATGCACAACTATGAATATGTTTTAATTTGATAACTAAAATGTCCCATTACTTGACATTGTGATTATAACATGTTGATAACCAATAAACCACCTAGAAGGACTTCCAAGGATCTCAAGATGAAAATACATGGACATTGGAAAAGTTACATTGGCTGACAGAAACATTTTAAGGACTTAGGTTGAAAGTACATGGACATTAGTCAAGTTTTAATGAATGTTGGAAACATATGGGACTCAAAATGGAAACACATGGACATTTGGAAGGTTTTAATGACTACTAGAGATATATGGGACTTATGATGGAAGTGTATGGACATTAAAAAGGTTTTAGGGGCTACCTTCAAAATATGGGACTTAAGATGGAAATGTATGGACATTGGAAAGGTGTTAAGGATTGTTAAAAACATATGGGATTCATGACAAAACACCATGGACATTGTAGATATTTTTGTGACTATTTATGACATAGGGAAGACTGTATAGGAGTTTAGTGGAAGCTTGTGAACATGGGAGAAGCTTCTAGTGACTATCATAAACTTATGGAATTCAAACATGATTCCAATGTAAACTAATGGACATTCATAGAATTATTATTAACTTCCTTATACATAAAGGATTTTTTGGTGGAAAATTGTGAACATGGCAAAAACTTTCAATGACTACCATAGAGAGAAAAGAGTAGTGTAAGACTTCAAAGCATAATATTGACAGATATGAACAAATAAGGACTTCAACATTAAACTTGTGGGAAATTTGGGAATAATTGTGATGAAGAAGAAACAACATGGATTATACATACTTGCTTCATGGCTTTTAACAACCATAAGGACAATTAAGTTATGAATGGAATAAAGGATCTTCACATGGACTCATATGTTATTTCTAGTGTAACTATGGACCATTTTTTGACTTTTGTACATGTCATTTTGAACATGATTAAACCCTAAATGGAGATAATTAAAATGCACCCCAATGTATTCTTGGAACTTGTAATGAGTTTAGAAATTGACATAAGGTTTAGGGTTCTAGCAAATTTACCATGCCCTAAAACACAATTGATGCATAAACACAACATTTTAGGGTGAAGGATTGAGTTCATGAAACTTCTTGATGAATTCACCTTTAAAATCACAAAAACCAAGAGTCGTTGCAATTTGATATGTTATTGATATTCCTTATTCAACAACAGATGGTTTTTTAACTCCTGAAAGTGTCCACCAATCCAGATACATTCCTTCCCCATAATCTTCAAGCACACATTTAGTAGAACTAGAAAAGTGAGTTATCACACACTGTGAGTGATAAGAGCGCTTGCAAAAAGCAATTTTACAATCCCAAGCAAGCTCAAATAACCTTTGATAAAAGGGGCAAAACGAGATTAACAAAAGGCATGGAGAGTCATGATAATCGGGATTCTTTAGAAATAAGAGAGGCAATGGCAATGGCATTAGAGTAGGGTGTTGATGTTTGCTCTTCATGCCTTGGGCTTGCATACAAAATATGACCTTGTGTCGTTTCATGGTGTTTTGTTTGATTGATTCAGACCTCCATGCTTCCACTGCTAACACATGCTTGGCATGTATTTTATTGTGTTCATCCTCATTTGTTTGCAAAAACTCTTTGAAGGATTCAATTGAACACATTTGAAAATCAAACTTTTGTTGAACAAACCCATGTTCAACAAGAGTCTGCCCTATTGTTTATGCAAAACTATTCCAATAATGAAGATTACGCACATTATAATTCTAGTTGTCAAGTTGTAATTGCAACAAATACAACTTTTCTTCTCCTTTTGTAATAAAGAAAAAACGATCCTTGACTTGACCTTCAACCTTTTCAAAATCCTTTTGAACCTTGTATTTCTATTTTTGCATGTAGGAGATAAATTCTTTTGATGTTGGAAGTTGCTTTTCTAAAATGGAAATATACTTTCACCATTTATTTATGCACTACACTTGACTTTCCTTGAGAACAAAAAGTTGCTACTAGCTTTTTGTTTTCAACATGTTGTTGGTTGGCATAAGACCCTCTTCCTCTTCTCTATCTAACTCTTTGAACCTATCCAAATCTACTACATGCCCAGGTTTTCCAAGCAAACCCACCTCCAAAGATTGTAATATATGGAGTTGGTCATGTATTGTCTAGACTACAAGAACACACCAATTCACTTTCTTGCATTTTCTTTCATAATTTATCCCACAAGCTTCAGCTTTGTTGATCATTTGAGTGTTGGCATTTGTGTTCTTTGGTGCAAGATCATCCATAGTGTTTATATTCTAGCAATCAATGCCTCATCATTGTTGTGACAATATCTATAACCATTACAGCTACAAGCCCAAATAAAACTTCTACCTCCTCCTCCTCCTATAATTCCTTCCCTATCTTCAAATTATTTGACAGTAGCTCGTCATTGGAAATACAATTCTCTGAAAAGTTTTTATGAAAAAGCTCAATCTTCTTGTCAAAAATGATCTTTGGTATAGTTCCATACAAAGGACCTATGTAGTAAGAAACAACTCCCTTTATTTTTATTTTGGTGTGATGCCCAATTGTACACAAACTACCATCTAATGATATAGACATTCTATCAAGGTGTATTCTATTTGAACTTCTACAATTTTAACATTGACATTCAAGTGTTGCAAGTCATGTAAAAGCTTTGCCACAACATTATGCATGTGCGTACTACAATGATTAAGGTATGAGAGGGTAGGGTTGCTTGCAATGGCACACAAGATCTAGCAAGTTCGTAGACAACTATGATTTGAGCGAGGAAACTTTCTAACACAAATTTTAAACCTTCATGCTCCTCACCTAACCCTCTACTTACCATAGCATGACATAAGTTTGAACATTTTAAATTTTAAAAAATGCCAACTCATCACTATCCCACAACTATTTTTGAACTTTTAGGGAATACAAAAATTGCCAAAAGTGAGCCATTCAACCTTGCATCTACCCATGAATTCAAATAAAATCCATTTGATAAAATTTTAAGTTTAGGTTTCAATTAAGATTTTTTAAATAAAAACATATTGCATTAGAAGGAATCAATTTTACAAAGGACTATCAAAAGGACTCATATAATAATAAAAAATTGATGGGAAAAAATTAAGAAAATAAAAACCTATTGGACACATTTAAAAAACGTACCCTAAAATATGTGGAAATTTTAAACTTCAAAAATTCAAAAACCTTTATAAAATAGATCCAAAGTTTTAGAATTTCAAAAGTCTTTTATCACATATAAATGGGGTATAATATACATGTGATGTGTTAAGAAAAGTTGTAAATTATTATTAATTTTTTTAAAAAATAAAAAAATATTGATTATGATTTGAAATTGTTATCATTTTAAAAGACAAAACACTGAATTTACAAGGAACTAACACACTTTCAAAAATTTATATTTATTTAATTTTTTTTCATTTACTTGGAAAATTATAATAATTTTTTATAATTTTTTAAAAAATTGTTCAAAAATTCATTTTTATGAAAAAAAAAATTTTGGGCAAAAATATATGCAATCATTTTCTAAAGTAATGTTGTTGGTTTGTTTGATCTTGTTTGCACCCAAATGAAATATATTAATGTTGAATATGACTTTACATTTAAATTCATATATAATAAAAAATAAAAATACAACTATGATAGTTCAAATTAACACTTAATTATGTTTTCACCTTGATGTTATGGTGGATGGTAAATTTCCTACTAAGGTGTCAAAGTGTTGCTTACTTGGGTGCAAATATAATAAAACGACTCACTCCAAGAATAACAAATGGTTAATTTTACATGTTTTTAAGTGGTAAGTTAAATCATTTTTGAAAATGTTTGGTGTACTTATATAATTTAAAAATACATATACTATGGGAACATGTGAAAGTTTTTGAAAAAAAATTAATGGATATAAAATACCCAATTGTTTTCCTAAAATATTTAAACTAGTGATTTTAAATAGTAAAATGATTAAAAAAAACTTGAAACAAATTGAAAATGACATGTTTTGGAGAAAATTTTAATATCAACCTTAACATAATAATATAAGAAAAAATACTTAAATATTTTACAAGATTTTATTGAATATTTTTTCAAAAGATTTAAAGCATATTTTGAGCATATTCAAATATAAACACATGACATAGTAGGTGGGTGTGGTTCATTTTATTGTATTTGCACCCACTATGAAGTTCAAACAATTTGCACAAATTGTTCTATTGATGTGCATGTTATTTTCTCATGTCATCTTTGAATTTTGCTTACAAAGTGGGGCCAAACAACATTTAAGTAAACTCTTATTCATCAATGAAAGTGTAGTTATTATTTGATTTGGCATTTGAAAATGTCGTATAGTCATTTGGGTTCATAGAAGTAAAATTATGAACTTCCATTCGTTGATTTTGAGAGTTGACTAATCCAAAGGTAAACCTAGATTAGGTTAAACATATATTATGGTCAATATGAGATGGTGGGTGAAAGCATAATCAAGTATAATATATATATATATATTCAATGAAAAATGCACTTTTATAAAATCGTATAATGAACACATAAATGCAAAAAAATAGAGCCAAACCTTTTCAAGTCTTATTGTTAAAGCAATTTTGGAATCATTCAATTTATGATAAATTGTATTACAAAGTTTGAAAAATACAAGTATAATAAAATTCAATAACAAAGTATGTTTGAAATTGGCCTGGTGAATATGATGTTGGAAACAAACATCTAGACATATTGCAACTTTTAAATTAGTTGTTTGATAAATTAATTATTTTTACATTAGAATTTCAAACTATATAAATAAACTTATTTAAACCAATAGGTGTTTAATGCAAAATATTAGGTTTTTTCTAATTTATTGGGCACATAAATATATTTATTTAAGCCCAATAGGTGTTCAATGTAAAATATTAGGTTTTTTCTAATTTATTGGGTTTTAAACTACATAAATATATTCATTTAAGCCCAATAGGTGTTCAATGCAAAATATTAGGTTTTTTCTAATTTATTGGGTTTTAAACTACATAAATATATTTATTTAAGCCCAATAGGTGTTCAATGGAAAGTATTAGTTTTTTCTAATTTATTGGGTGTTAAAACCCCGATTCAATGTGAACAAAAACCAAATTGCTTCTTGTGTTTGGGAGGGGGGGATCCCCAGTATTCAACATTTTGAGTGAAGCTTGCTTCTTGGTTAACATCTCTAATTGCTTCTATTTTGATAATTACCAACATGTGCATTCATCTGCTTCCTTCTTTGGAGTTAAAAATGTGTGGATGTTTTTGTCATGGACCGACCATGCACCCAACGGTTATTATGATAGTTGGTGATTCTTTGGTGCAATAGTTTGTGAGGAAATTTTTGTATCATCTCCCCAATCAAGTTAATGCCATCCAAAAGTTGCATTGTACAACCATTTCCCAGACCTAAACTTACACAACTTCTTCCTACCTATTCAAACTGATAGCTCCATTTCTCAATAACCAAAAACGTAACTTGATATATGGATTGACGCCAAGAATAAACAAACTTCCATGCTGCAAAGTTTACTAGTACACCTACAAACTAATTTTTTTTCTTTCCATGGCCACTTTCAATTCCTATACTAGAGGACGAGATATTCCCTGCGACCTTTAGACATATCTCCAATCGCCTCATCATATTACACCCTCTTTTTATGTGTGAATAGCATTGTGAGGAAGACCTTTGTTTTTTTGTGAAAAAATCTTGAATGAATGAGTCATCGGAAAGATCAGAATCTCTTTACCTTATCCTTTCATCTCCGCCTCCTCTTCATCTTGTTTGAGTACAATTGGCACTTCGCCAAAGAGCTTGGAATCACTCTTCTTGATCACCGTGACCAGTACCAGTTCAAAACCATGAGTGAGAGATGTTGTTCTTTTATTTTACAATCCAAGAAAGTTGGGTGTCTCAACAACGTTGTTGTTGTAGTCATTGTTGGCAGCATCGTTCATTTCCTTCCTCTCATCTTCTGCAGTATTCTTCACGTTTGTACTAGTGATATCTGGCCAGATTGATCCTGAGACATTAGTGTTGTTGTTTAACTTCTCTCTGCAACTTCTGGGTTTGGCTTCTATGAGAAGTTGCACCACCTCACGCATTGGTGGTCGGCTGCGTGGGTGCTGGCTCAAGCACAACATTGCAACTCTCAACACCAAGATCATGTCATTGTGTGAAGCACACCCCAGGTGTGGGTCAAGTACTTCGTACAGCCCCTCAGTCCTTTGGATTTTGTTCATCACCCATTTCACCAGGTCAACACCTTCACCAAATGTAGGCTCAATTGGCCTTTTCCCCGTAACAAGCTCCAACAACACAACACCAAAGCTGTAAATGTCACTCTTCTCGCCAACATTTAAGGTGTAAGCGTACTCTGCAGCATTCCCACAACATCAACAAAAAACAAAAGTTAGCTCATCAAATCTTTTCTTGAATCCATGACCTCCAGTTTATTCATTTCATTGATCCACAAGCCATTTGTTATTGTCAATCCATGATCTAAAATTCACGATGTTAATCCATGACCCAAACTTGATGTAGTTATGATTTTAATTCCCACATTGTGACCAAGAAAGTCAAAAAGAGGAAAACACACAAAAATCGGTAACAAGGTGTAGTAGTGCAGTTTTTGAGTAAGAAATTTACCAGGGGCAATGTAGCCATAAGAGCCTGCAACTGCTGACATGGATTCTCCCTTCCATGTTGTGATGGTTGTAGTTTCAAGGACTCTAGCAAGCCCAAAATCAGCAACATGTGCCTCATAGTCAGCATCGAGGAGTATGTTGTTTGACTTCACATCACGGTGCACAATCTGTGGCAAGCAGTCATGATGCAAGTACTCCAAACCCTACACAATAAGAACAAATACAAGCTCTGATGTAATTGTTGAAGCTCATCAGCTGCTGGTCACCACAAGATTGTGATCACACTACTCCATCCACAGCTAAACATTCATGCAAATAAACAAAATACTGTGATCTTATTCATTGTGTTTATACCTGTGCTGCCCCAAGTGCAATCTTGTATCGCAGAGCCCAGTCCAGAGCACCACCTTTTGTGCTGTGAAGAATGTCACCCAGGCTGCCATTGGGCATGTATTCATACACAAGGAGGTTTGACTCATTGTTTGAACAACAGCATAGGAGCTTCACAATATTCCGATGTCGGATTTTCCCTAATGTTTCTACCTGCATAACAACAAAGGAAATTATAAATCAGAATTGCTATCTGAATTTGCATACAAGAGTCGGCGATATACGGGAGTTTACAATTCATAACTGTTACCTCAGCTTTGAATCCATGGTCATGTAATGCCTCGCCCTTTGTCTCGCCCCACCCAAGCTTTTTCACAGCAACCGGTTGGCCATTACCGAGTACTGCCTTGTACACTTTCCCAGATCCACCACTTCCAATGATGTTATCTGGATCATTGCAAAATTCTGCAATCTCATACTCCCTCAATGTATTCTTGTGGAATGAAGTCAGGTGCCATGAGCTGTTCTGCACAAGCCCCTTTTGGTGCTCATTGAAAATTGTGTACCTTTGGTAGAAGCAGCATGAGCCAACAATGAGTACAATCATTGCCGCCACAAAAGTTCCAACCACTGCTGACACCATAGGTCCATTGATCTTGCTGTTCGTTTGTTGCATGCCAGCTTCACAGTTACTGGCTACATCACACAGATCAGGGTTACCTTCGGCATCTGTGACTGTGAGGAGTCCTGGTGGCAGCACACCAGACAGGTTGTTGTATGAGACATCAAGTATCTCGAGCGGCAACCCACTAAGGACAGATGGGACTTCACCAGTGAGGGCATTATGTGAAAGATCCAGAAGTGCGAGGCTACTCAGTTCACCAAGCTCACTTGGAATTGGCCCAGTGAGGAAATTCATGGAAAGGTTCAGTGTCTTGAGCTGTGTACAGTTTCCAAGTGCTGGTGGTATCCCATCAGTAAAACTGTTTTGGCTTAGATCAAGCTCATTGAGCTGAGAGAGATGGCTGAGTTGTGGAGGGATGGTACCCGACAGGTTGTTACCAGATACAGAGAGGCTTTGCATCATAACAAGGTTGCCAATTTCTTGGGGAAGTGGACCTGTGAACCAGTTGCTGGAAATATCAAGTGTTGCTAAGTTTAATGCATACCCGATGGAAGGCAGTATGTTTCCATTGAGCATGTTAGTATGTGCTGTAAAAATCTGCATTTTAGGTGCTCCCCAGAGACCATCTGGAATTGGCCCTGAGAGTTCATTAATCTCAAACCGAACCCGAGTGAGGCTCCTGCAGTTTTCATACGCATCAGGTATTGTCCCTGAAAACATATTGTTGAAGAAAATGAGTTGAGTTAACTGCTGTCCATCACAAAGATGGACTGGGACTGGTCCAGAGAGCAGATTTGTTGACACGTCAAATCGTGTAAGGTTGCAGTCCTTCCCCAAGTTTCCTGGAACTGTGCCTGTGAAGTGGTTTTCAAAGAGGACAAACTCAGTGAGTGCCTGAAGGTTAGCCATGCCAGGAGGTATGATACCACTCAAGCTGTTTTGCCAGAGGTGGAGGATTGACAGGTTTGTCAAATTTGCAATTGACTGTGGTATGGCGCCACTCAGTTGATTCTGTGAGACATCAATCTGTGACAAGCTCCTGAGGTTTCCAATATCTGCAGGAATTTCTCCCGAGAGCTGGTTTGCAAACAGCTCAATCACTTGAAGCTTCTCAAGCTCTATTAGCCCTGATGGGATTGAACCTGTCAGCTGATTCTGCGAAAGATCCAAACTCACAAGCTCTGTCAGGTTTGTGAAAATTTCAGGTATTGACCCATTCAGTGAGTTCTGATTCAGCCACAGAGTGTGAAGCATTGTCAAACCTCCCAGAAACTCTGGAATGGGTCCTGTCAAGCTACAGGCTGCAAGGTCAAGAATTTGCAGGCTGGGCAACACCTGAACCCACTCTGGGATTGGCCCCTCGGTGAAATTACTGGAGCTTAGGTCAAGCACTTTGAGATTTGTGAGATTTGCAAACCAAGAGGGCATAGCTGTAGGTGTGAAGTTTGCAAGGCCAAGATGAATTTCGGTCAGGTTTGTGAGGTTCCCAAGACTGGACGGCAAAACTCCAGTAAAATTTGCTGCTTTGAGATTCAAGAGTTTCAGCGCCAGCAAGTCCCCAAAAGCATCAGGTACTGGTCCAAAAAAACTTGAGTACGAAAGGTCCAGTGTTTGGAGTTTTGTCAGCTGTGAAATCCTTGTGGGTAAAGGACCTTCCATGTAAGTGTAACTCAGGTTCAAGCTCATTAGGTTGCTGCAGTTGAGCAAATCAAGAGGAAAGGTGCCACCCAGATCCGTATTCCCCAGGTCCAGGGTAGTAAGATTTCCCAGCTGGCCTGTGCAACCAAAAAAGAGACCAAAGATGGCATTAATGGCGGTTTCTGTAGCTCACAGTTTCAAATTGCACTAAACCCAGTCTCCATCTCTCTGAGAAGAAGCAGGATGTAGTCTCTCTCTGTACACATGCAAAATGATGATCTTCAACACAGTACTCTCATTGTGCTGCCTATCACACGCCCCACCTAGCAATATTTGGACTGCAGGAAAAGTGGCTGTAAATGCTACTGGTACAAGACTGGCTTGAATGCTTTGGGTCACCGGCACACTCTCTATGTACAGTGAAGCTCAGAAATTCGATTATCAAAGCTGTAGTCTGATGTTTTGCCTGCTCTTTTAGTGGCAAAATTTAAATCCAAATTGAATATCTGAGAACGTACAATCAGTAGGACCAAAAGGAAGGATCCCCCTTCAAGATGACACTTTGCACTTGACAACATAAACTAAGGACAAAGCAACAAGATCCACCAAAAGTTTTGAACCAAATCAAAGTGCCAAGTGGCCCAACCCTCCCAGAAAAGCTCAGCACAATCAAAAAGACCTGTAGCAGGTAGAAAAAGTCAAAGGGGGAGATAGAAGTCACGAATTACAGCAATGACTAGACAATCAATTCAACAAAGCACTTATCCCAAGCTGAAAAAAAAGGAAGAGAAAAGATTGATTAAGAAAACTGACTTGAAGTTTCTGTAGTAGAGACATTCCTAGTGTTAAATGAAGCATCTTGATTGCTAAATTCCTGGTTGCAAGATGTCCAAAACTTGACCAAATTTTTTGTCTGTACAAATTGTAGGGAGCGGAGTGTGAAAACAAACCCCAACTGAATGCACAAATCAAACACTCTTGAACTAGTTTCCTGGTGAGTGCAACAACAAAAACAAGAAGACAAATGCAAGCCCAAATGACAATGCAAATGTAAAAATGGATCAGAATGTTATAGAAGCTTTTTTTGTGACCACAATAACAACAGACTCCTAGAAATCGATCACAACCCAAAAGAAGGACTCAACAAAAATTCAAACTTGCTGAGCCACCATCTGAGAGTGGTGGAGAGCGCTGCACTGGAAGATTGCAAAAAGATATACAAAGGATCTATTCAGATTCAGCTGCTGTGGAGTTGGAAATTCAGCTGAGCTCACCTAGCACACCTTCCGGAACTTGGCCTGAGATACTGAGACCAGAGAGATTGATGGCTGTGACTGAGTCTCCTGTGCATGTCACTCCAGTCCAATTGCAAGGAAGGAGGTCTGTGGCCACCCAGTTTGCAAGCCACTTGTTTGCATCTGTTATACTGTTTTTGAATTCCAACAGCGCTTTACCCTCCTCGGACAGTCCCTGTGCTGATCCCTCCTCAAGCCAAATAGCCACCAGTAACAGCAGCAGCAACATGACTTGTTGTAAAAAAAGCCTCAAATTCCAGACCTTGTCCATTGAGAAGCTTGAATGCTGCAGGAAGAAAATCTGTGAACTTGAGAAGCAAGGAAACAAAAGCTGCTTGTACAGAAGCTAATTTTCTCCTCCCTATGGCTCAATAGAAGACTTGCATCCCACTGTATTCTTTCCTTTTGGGGGAATGTCTTTCCAGGCTTTGTCTATTCTCTCCTCTTC